>JAESFL010000035.1_pt1 | contig 215529 bp, 197 predicted proteins | sample 9269401 | NCBI WGS metagenome assembly JAESFL01 (sample SAMN14506025, study PRJNA617098) | algae metagenome | isolation source: Gloeocapsa sp. UFS-A4-WI-NPMV-4B04 and co-occurring heterotrophs from desert... | place: USA: Utah | collected 2006-10-01 | reverse complement strand
GGGAGCGGCGCAGCGGGAGCGCCCCTCACTGGAACTGGTACGCAGTATCGCTGGCGGTGGCTAGAAGGACCAGGTGGACGGGTGTTCCGTCCACCTGGAAAACATGGCGGAGTGTCAGTTCCGGCCCCACTAGGCCACACCAGTGCTCCTGGACCAAAGTCCGGCCTGGGGAGGCGTCCGGTTTATGGCGTAAGCTGCCGAAAGCAGCCGTTCCGCTTTCGGCCAGACCCGGTCGTAGCTGCGATTGGTGAGAGCCATCGTCGAACGCCCCGTCGGCCCGCGTGCCGATCGCCTGGACCCACGGCACGAGGGCCGGGAGAGTCAGCGGCCGCTGCGGATGTTGGCTGCTCCTGATTGAAACAGTTAAGTCGCAGCGCTCCACGCTCGAACCTGTTGAGAGCGCCCGCTGGGGACCGACCAGGCGATCGGATTGCAAAATTCGTGCTAAGTTCGCCCCTCCAGATCGCTTCGGGAAAGCTATGAATCGACGCCTCATCCTCGTCGATCCCCACCCGCGGACGCTCGACCTGATATTCGACCCTGACACCCGCGGCCGATTTGATGCCTTGGGCGAGTTGGTGATCCACGAGGGCGAGCCGATGCCCGATGAACTCGTCGACAAGCACCTTGACGAGGCAGTGTTGATCATCGGCCAGACCGCGATGCCGACCGAGCGCCTTCAGCGCGCGCGCAAGCTGCGGGCTATCATCAACGTCGAGACCAACTTCCTGCCGAACATCGATTACGAGTACTGCCTGCGTGAGGGCATCCACGTCCTAGCGCCGGGATCGGCGTTTGCGCCAGCGGTGGCCGAGGCCGCTTTGGCGATGGCCATCGATCTGGTCCGAGGCATCCGTGCTGCAGACCGGGATTTCCGAGCCGGACGCGAGGAATATGGACTGGCCGGTAATCGGGGCTCGTTCATGTTCACCGGGGCACCCGTCGGACTGATTGGGTTCGGCGACCTTGGGCAGCATTTCCGCAGGCTGATCGTACCGTTCCGGAACCCGGTGAGGGCATACGATCCGTGGCTCTCCGACCAATTCCTTCGCTCCCATGATGTCGAGCCCAGCAGCCTTGAGGAGGTCCTCGCGACATCGCGGATCGTGCTTGCGTTTGCTGGGGTCACTGCGGACAACCAAGGCTTTCTGGACCGACGCGCATTCGATGTGATGCAGCCGGGCTCGGCTTTCCTCCTGATGAGCAGAGCGGCGATCGTCGACTTTCCCGAACTGGTGCGGCAGGCGACAACAGGCCGCCTGAAAGTCGCGATCGATGTCTTCCCGGAAGAGCCCGTTGCCTCTGACGATCCGATCAGATCCGTGGAGGGCATCCTGCTTTCGGCTTATCGCACGGGCGGTATGCCCGAAGCCTTGTTCGAGATCGGCAGACAGACCGTGGGCGATGCTGAACCGATCCTGCGGGGCTTGGCCCCGGTGAGTTGCCGGCGTGCTCAGCGCGAGACAGTGGCCCGCATGCGCAGCAAGCCCATAAGCATGACCTGATCCAGCCGGCTCTCATGCTTGAGGCCAGGGGCCGCTTTCGCCTGCTCAGGAGCGAGGTGTCCCAACGGTCAGGGCCTTCTTCCTGCACGGCACGAGACATACGGGCCTATCGTCACCGGCTAATCGCGCAAGACACTCCCTTTGGCCGTCCCCGTCCAGTGAACTGAAACGTGATGCTCGCCCGAGAGAAGGCCCGCTCGATTGCCTGCATGGTGTCCGGGATAGGATTCCTTCGCCCACCCTCAAAGTCCCGAACAGTGCTAGGGCCAATCACCGCGCGGTGGGCAAGCTCCTCCTGTGTCCAGTCGAGCCATCCACGGGCTGCACGGCATTGCGCAGGCGAGATCATCCTCGGATGAATACACCGCGGCTCCTCACGATCAACGATAATCGCTGACACGTCATCGATAACCGATGATGAGGAGAAGGTCGCGTCGGCCCGCGCTGACCCTGTCGGGCCGCCCTTGAAGGCGTTCTCGACGAGCACGTTTGCGGTTCGGCTCTTGGGGTGAGTCAATCGGCCCAAAGGGTGAGTCACCCTGAGTCAGATCTTAGCCTACCCTTAGCCGATTCACACCTGACGAGAGCCGCAGGTGAGTCACGGGTTAGCCGTTCAAGCAGCGTTGAGAGCCACGAGCCCCGCCATTGAGCTACCGGCTTAGCTAAGAGGCTCACCCTAGCTGCTGGTGAGAAACCCAAGGATCCTGCACGTTTATGGTCCGGAGAACAGCCCAAGGGACCCCCGAGGGAGCCGATTGTGGGCATTTTGCAAGGTGGTGAGCCGGTGAGTCTCTCTCTAAAGCCCGCCTGAGTGGTGGCCGCACCGGGGCGCGCCAGTCACTGGACCGTGAACTGGGCTGGGTCCCAATCAGGCGCGGGATAGGTTGGCTTCATACCGACCAGCGTGTCGCGGACGATCTGGGCAATCGCGGCACTGCGCACCCACTTGCGATCGGATGGGATCACGAACCAGGGCGCCCATTCCGTGGAGCAGCGGGAGAGCGCGACCTCGTAAGCGCTCATGAAATCATCCCACAGCAGCCGGTCGGCAAGGTCTCCCTCCCGGAACTTCCACCGCTTCTTTGGATCGTCCAATCTCGCCTGAAGGCGGGCTTGCTGCTCATCCTTGGAGATGTGCAGCATGAACTTGAGAACAGTGGTGCCGTTCTCGACCAGCATCCTCTCGAACGCATTGATCTGGTCGTAACGTCGCTCAAGGTCTGCGGCGGGTGCAAAGCCGCGAACTTTGGCCACCAGCACGTCTTCGTAGTGGGAACGGTTGAAGATCCCGATCGCGCCCCGTGCCGGGCAGGCGCGGTGCACACGCCAGAGGTAGTCGTGTTTGAGTTCCTCCTCGCTGGGTTGGCCAAAGGCGGTCACATGCACCCCGAGGGGACCCGTTGCGCGGAACACATCTTTGATCGTTCCGTCCTTGCCGCTTGTGTCCATCCCCTGAAGGATCACCAGCAGCGCCCGCCGCCCCTCAGCGAATAGCACGTCTTGGAGCCGGTCGATCTCTGCCGCGAGTTCGGAGGTGGTCGCCTTCGCTGCTGCCTTGTCGGTGAGACCCAGTGTGCTGCCTGGCGCCCGGTCGGCCAGGCTCACAATTGTACCTGGCCGAACAACCAACTCTCCGCGGGCATCCATGCAGCGTCTCCTTTGCGTTAGAGCGTGAACGCACCCGCGCCGCTCTATCAGCCGATCTGGCTCGTTCGGCCACCCGCTCAATCAGCGTTGGTCTCGAGCAGCTTCACTCAGGAGTATCCATGCCAGCCACAACGACCCGTGTTCCCAGGATCCCACCAAGCTCCACGGTGACCTCCCGTCCGTCGTCCAGAATGATGGCCGCCTCGCTGGAAAACTGTCCGTCAACGACACTGTCCCACATCGGCTCTACCGCGAGAATGAACTCACCTCCTGCTTCTTCGACGCGCCGCACCGGATGACGATGGACGTCGACGTGATAGCGTCCTGGCAAAGAGATGCTGGGTGAAAGCCTTAGCTCGCCCAAGCCGTTGAACGATCTCATCACACGGCTCATGTTCGTCTCGCCCGGTTTACGGGGCGGGTCACCCCCGCTGCTTGTTCCGCCGACGCTATGACTGAAGCGGCCGTCGCGCCGTTACAAGAGTCGGAACCGTTCTCCACCGAAACGATACGAGCTGGCCGGAGGATCGCGGCGTAGGCTCTTGCCAATCGGCTGGGGTCAAGCTTTGGGACCTCCGGGTTGCCGTTGATAAAGACGTCTCTAAGCGCCGCAGCTTCGGCCGATGTCATCGTGGGCGTCCTCCGCTCGGTTAATCTATGCTGAGCGAGAGGGGTTAATCCGGCCTTCATGAGGACGGTTAACGACCCTGAGCTCATGACCCAGATCTGGCTGTGAGCTCGGTCGTTCGCGCACTGCCGTAGCGAGATTTGAACCGTGTCCTTACCTAACGGTGTCCTGCATCCGTCTCAGGATCCGACCAGCAGCCAGCGAGGGACCGATTCAGGGCTGCAGTGCCGTCCCGCTCGAACCAGCGGCCATGGGCGAAGATGACCCGTTCAGGTGCCCAGGCGACAAGCCGAGCCGCAGCCGCGGCGGCTTCACGCTGTCGAAGGCCAATAATGAGCCGGAGATAAGTAGGGGCCTTCCCGTCGGGCGCCAGCGTTCCCGTCACCTTAGCAAAGAGGCGCGTCGTGAGTGGCAGCTTGTCCGGCTCCAGGTTCACAATCAGGTCGGTCAGGACGAGGGTGCGGGACGGCTTGTGGAGAAAGGCCATCTCACGAAACCCTCCGGCTCCCGGGACGATCGTCTGCTCGATCTCGCCCGCCCATGCGCCCGGCGGATGCTCCCACAGTTCCTGGTCGAGCCGGACGGCCGCCTTCTTCACCTGGGCGCGGTTGCCAAGCTTCGGGGCTGCCCAGGTCACCGCCGCGGAGCAATGACGCTGCCGGTCTTCGACGAACATCCAGTGGGCCGCGTTGGGAGCAACGAGATGTCGGATCGAACCAAGGGCTTCGATCGCGCGCTGCAAGGCTTCATCATGCCGGGTCGGCGAGTGTAGCCAGACCTCGCCTGAGCTCGATCACCGTAATCCTGGGCAGGGGAGCACAGTGGTCCGCTGAACCTTCGATCCCTGGTCGGCGACGCTCACTCGGGCTCTTAGACCGCTCTCAAAAGCAGAGAGAAAATCAGGATTCGACTTGCGACGGCATCTCGGCTGAACGATCTGGTTCGCGCCAGGAGCAGAAGTTGGCTCAGCGCCGAAGAGCAGACATTCTGGTTCGCGCCCACTGCGGGCATTGCCGGAGCGCTCGGCGAGACCCGTAAGCGGACCTCGCATGTGCTAACGAATGCACACCTCCTTGCGGTTTGCAGGTTGGCCCGGGACGCGACACGGCGCCGTCCGGCGGCGAACACTGGTGACATCTCTTCAAGAATGAGATTTCCGGGTTGCCTCCGGTCAGTTCGCAACGATCTTGTGCCGTTGCTCCTGCGCCGTCCTGCTCAGCTCATCCATGAGCGCTCGCCCGTTCGCATTCACACCAGTAACCCGCCCGAATGGCTGAAAGACGTGCAGGCGCAAGGTCGTGCTCAGTTCCTCTCCGGGGCTGAGGCGTAGCAGGTCGCTTCCGCGAGCTTTTGCGTCCGCAAGTCCGGCACTTGTGCGGGTGCTGTTCGGCTCGATCCCAATCAGGCGGCCGCGACCACACCAGGGCGCCTCGGCGGTGCCGCCCAGCTCGTACCACAACCACGCGCATGGGAATCGCTCGGGCTCCCAGGACAGAGCAATCGCGATCGCATCGTCGCGCCGACGAATGGCCGCCCAGGGCTCGTCAAAGTCATGCAGATACGCCGCCACCGCCATTGGTGACCGAGGATGAGTTAAGTCGACGGGGCCGTTCTTGCCGGCACTCTCCGGCCAGTCCCCGACAGCTCCGGGCAGGAGTGGGTTGAGGGGAGGATCATAGGTCCCGTCTACCGTGACCCGCCGTGCGCCTGTGGTGATCTCGGCTTCGTCGGCCAGCAAGTCGGACCCGAAAGCCGCATGATGGCCCCACATGACTTCGATCGGACACGGTCCATTCATCCGCACCGTCTCCCGGATGATGAGCAGGTCATCGTCCACCCGAAACTCACGGGCCATCTCGACTGGAACGCTAAAGAAGCGCCGCGTAAGGCGGACAGAGTTACCGGACACGCTGGCAGCCCACGGGGAGATTGACGCCTCACCATGAAAGCCGTGGAATGCTCCGTCCACGGTGCAGGCGTCGCCACCATTCGGGAAGAGCAGCGGCCACCCGCCGGTATAACGCGTCAGCCATTCAGGTTCGTCGCGCGCCGCGAACCGGCCGATTGGTGCTTCCACTGGGTCCCATGGCACGGTGCCGAGCACGGACAATCCGGTGGCGACGTGAGTGACCATATTGATGGTGCCGCCGACGAGGGGATTGAGCGTGACACGCAGCTGCTTGCTGCCGATCGTGACGCGGCCACTCGGCGCCTCTGCTCCGCCTGCTCATTCGGTACGACCGCCACTCAGCCCGCCAGCGTTCGGCGCCCAGACGGGGCCTTCGCGGACGGGTGGGATCGGCCGCTCTGGGTGGGCGGAGTCGATCTCTCGGCCCATTCGGTGGCCATCGAAAACGGCATCGGCGGTGTAGCGGGGCGCCAGGCAGTCTCCCGCGCGATAGACACCCTTGATGCCGGCATCGGCCCATTCGGCGTCGCGGGCCCGCAGCTCGCGATAAAGCCCGTCGTTGGAGCTGCGTCGCGTGCAGAGCACCACCGAGTCGCAGGACAGCACCTCGTTGTGGGTCCCGCGTCGCCGCGGCAGCTCTCCGCGGCGCGGCACGGCAGTGCGGCGGAAACCGTCGCGGTAGACGTCGAAAACTGTCAGCGCGACCCGCCCCGGACCCGGCGTGGCGTTCTCCACCCAGTGGGCGACCCGCTGGCGGATGCCCTTCTCACGCATCATGCGCCTGAGGTTCGGCCCCTCCAGCGTGAAGTCGGTGTAGGGGGCCACTCGATCGAACGGCGTGACGAGCGTCACTTGCCGACCCTCATCGGCGAGCTTTTCGGCCAAGCTGATTGCGAGCATGTAGCCGTCGGCATCGAGCACAACCACGTCTTGTCCGACCGCCTTGCCGGCCCAGATCTGCTCCGGCGTGATGAAAGCGGGCAAGCTGGCGTCGATTCCCGGGATTGGTTCGCGGCCGAGATGGCTGCTGCCGTCGCCCACCCAACGTGCGCCGCTCGCCAGAACCACCTTGTCCGCGCCGAAGGCCAGCACGTCGTCCGCAGAGGCGAAGCCCGTACCGCGCAGAATATCGACGCTGGCCATCTTGCCGAGTTGGTGCTCGCGGAAGCTGATCACCCGCCCCCATTCCTGCAGACCGGGCAGGGTCACCAGATGGCGCATGTGGCCGCCGAGGTCGCGCTCGGCTTCAACAAGATGGACGCGGTAATCCCGGCGCCCGAGCACGCGCGCGCATTCCAGCCCCGCGGGTCCGCCACCGACCACGAGCACGGAGTCCTGGCTCGACGCTTTCGCGAATTTCTCCGGATGCCAGCCGCGGCGATATTCTTCCAGAACCGTTGGGTTCTGGGTGCAGACGATCTGCACGCCGTACTCAAAGCGGGCGATGCACTGGTTGCAGCCTATGCACTCGCAGATGTCTTCGGTTCGACCCTCGTCGACCTTTCGGGGCAGCCATGGGTCGGCGATCGACGGGCGCGCACAGCCGATCAGGTCGTACTGGCCGGACTTGACGATGCGGACCATTTCGTCTGGATCGGTAAAGCGGCCAACCCCGACCACGGGCACCTTTGCGATGCTGCGGACTTCGCTGGTCCACGGCGCCTGGTGGTTGGATCGGTAGAACCTCGACGGCCCGGCGTCTTCGCCCCATTCCTCCAGACTGCTGATGTTGATGTCCCAAAGGTTGACCAATCCGAGCCGGGTGACCATTTCGACGAAGCGTAGCCCGTCATCCCCGGCTTCAACCCCAGCGGATCCGGAGAGCTGATCGATGGAGAAGCGGGTGGCCACGGCGCACTGACTGCCGGCGACCTCCTTCAAAGCTTCGAGGATCTCGATCCAGAGGCGCGCCCGGCCGGCGAGATCGCCGCCGTATTTGTCCGTGCGCCTATTGTGATAGGGCGACAGCATCTGCACAGGCAGCGCGCCGTGCGTGCCATGCACATAAAGGATGTCGAAACCGGCGTCGATGGCCAGGCGCCCGGCCTCGGCGAACATGCCGACTATGCGTCGCAGGTCCGATTCCTCCGCTTCATACGTGTAGACCTGCGGGATCCATGGCGTCGGGAACTGGTGAGCGCCCGGCGACACGAAGCGGGATCCCATATTGTTGGACAGGCCGCCGGCATGACAGAGCTCAACGCCGGCGAGGGCTCCCCAGCGATGCACCGAATCCGTCATGTGCCGATGGTTGAGGACATCAACGGAATTGTGCAGCGTCGCGACCGTCGCAACCGGTTGGTCGCTCTCCGGATGGATCATGCAGGCTTCAGTGCACAGGGCGGCCCAGCCCCCTTCCGCCTTGACTTCACGGTGGCGGGCGTTGGCACCCGGCCGATCGATGCCGGCGCCGGTGCATTGCGGCACCTGGAAGAAGCGGTTGCGCAGCACCTTCGGGCCGATCGGAACCGGTTCGAACAGGATATCGTGGCGGGGATCTCGTGACATGCTGGGTCCGGGTCGAGCGGTTTGGAGGGCCTGCGCCGGTCAGCGTTTCATGACCGAGTCGAGGTCGAGCGCCGCCTTGAAGGCCGTGTAGCCGGAATCGGCGACATGGATGCCGCCGGTCAGGCGGCGCGCCGCGTCCGAGGCGAGGAACACGGCTAGCCCGGCGACGTCCTCAGGCTCCATGATGCCCATCAGGTGCAGACTTTCGATTTTGCCGCGCTCTATCGGGTCGTCCATGAAGACGCTCTGGTGTGGAGTCTTGACGAAGCCGGGGCAGATCGCGTTGACGCGGATCCCTTGCGGCGACAGCCCGGCCGCTGCTGACCTCGTCATCGCGACGACTCCGCCCTTCGCCGCCGTGTAGGCGTCCAACCCGGCCTGGCCGATCAGGGCGTCAACGGTGGCAGTCAGGATGATCGAGCCGGAGCCCCGCCCGAGCATCTGGCGGCCAACATATTTGGTGCACAGGAACGTGCCGGTGAGCACGAGCTGGATAATCTCGTTCCAGCTCTCTTCGGACAGCTCTGTCACGCGTCGGTCCTGCTTGTTGACCAGCGGCACCGACATTGCGTTGTGAAATAGCACGTCGATGCGGCCGAACTCCGCGACGGTGTTCTCGACCATAGCCTTGACGGATGTGCTGTCGCGTACGTCAACCTGGCAATGCTTTGCCATGCCTCCGGCCATTGATATCTCGCGTTGCGCCATCTCGGCGCGAGCCGTGTCGAGATCGGCCACCATGACACTGGCACCCGCCCGGGCCATCAGGCGGCAACCGGCAAGGCCGATGCCCGAGGCTCCGCCGGTCACCAGCGCGATCTTGCCTGCCAGTTCCGTCATCCGCTCCCCGTCAGCCCCGATAGCGCGTGAGCCGGAGCGCAATGAGCGTCGAGCCGATCGTCAGGATGAGAATCAAGGTTCCGATCGCGTTGACCATCGGCGTCAACCCGGTGCGGATCATGCCCCAGACCAGCGTGGGCAGCGTGTTGCCACTGCCGATCGTAAAGAAGGTGATAACGAAATCGTCGATGGAAAGGGCAGTCGCGATTAGTGCCGCACCGATGACCACCGGGCGGATGATCGGTAATGTAACGGTGAGGAACGCCTGCGTCCGGCTGGCCCCAAGATCGCGCGCGCTTTCCACCAGGCGACGGTCGAAGCTCCCCATGCGCGCATAGACGACCAGCACGACGAAGGGCTGGGTGAAGAGGATATGGCTGACGATCACCGTTCCGCGCCCGAGTTCCAGTCCGATGCTGACGAAGAACGAAAGGAGGGCGACTGCAAGGACCAGGGGCGGCAGCATCAGCGGCAACGTGAGCAGCCCCATAGCTATCCCAGCCTGGCGCGCCGGGAGGACCGACAGTCCGATGCCTGCCATGGTGCCAACGACTGCCGAGACGACGCCGACTGTCAGGCCGATGATGATGCTGTTGAGGAATGCCGCCCCGAAAGCGCGGTCGGCGAACATCGCCTGCCACCATTTCAGCGACACCCCCTCAAGCGGGAAGTTGGTGAGAGTGCGGCTCGTAAAAGAGAAGATCACGACGAGCAGGAGCGGCGACAGGAGGAACACGACAAAGAGGATGGCGAGGCCACCCCACACGATGCGCTGAGCCCCGCTCATAACTGGCACCAACGGGTGAGGGCGAGGCTGAAGCTTCCGATCACGGCGATGGAGATGGCAAGCATCGTGAATGACATCGCGGCGCCTAGCGGCCAGTTGAAGAGGTTGCCGAACTGCGGGGCGATCAGGTTTCCAATAAGGGTTTCTTTGCCCCCGACCAGGAGTGGCGTGACGTAATCGCCGGCAGTGATGAGGAACGCGAAGCTGAAGGCGGCGATGATGCCGTTCCGGCAGCGTGGAACGAGGATGTCAGCGAGGATATTGCGCCCGGAGGCGCCGAGGTCGCGCGCCGCCTCGATCTCGGCCGCGCTGATGCCCCGCATCGCCGAGTAGATCGGCAGGATGGCAAAAGGCAGGCTGAAGTGGACCAGCGTCGCGATGATCGCGCCGGGGCTGTAGAGGAGAGCGGCGATCGGTTGATCGATCAGGCCGATGCTGAGCAGGGCGGAATTAAGAACCCCTTCGTTGCCCAGGATCGTACGCCAGGCATAGATCTTCATGAGGTATCCGCCGAACAGCGTGATCAGCACGATGAACAGCAGCGGGTCCGCCCAGCGGCCGGCGCGGAAACGTGCGAGATAGGAGTAGACGAATCCGAGCACCAGCGTGATGAGCGCGGTCGAGCCCGCCATGAGCACGGTGAACCCGCAGGTGCGCGCATAGCTTTCTACCGTCTCGCGGTAGTTGGCCAGGGTAAAATCCGCCGTAAGCTGGTAGAAATCGACGGACCAGAAGCTGATGGCGAAGAAATAGGCGAACGGCGCCACGAAGACCGCCAGGAAAACGGCGGCTGAGGGTGCGGTCAGCAGATACGGAGTCGATTGCTGTTCCACGACTTGCCCGGGTGAGAATTGCTGCTGACCAATGCTGAGTGACCCGGCCCACCCTGCGCCCGTGCCGGACGGGGTGGGCCAGAGGTGGCTCAGGCGGCCTTGAACCGCTCGTACTCCTTCATCCACTCCGGGAAAGTCGCGTGTGTACCGTCCGATTTCAGCGGCGGGAACTCGAAGAACTTCGCTTTCTGGCCGAAGTCGGCAATCGAGTCATACGGGTAGAGCGCCTTCGCGGCGGGATCGAGAGCCGCGATAGCCTCCTCGTTGACGATCCCCTGCACGGACTTTTCAGCCAGATGACGCTGTGCCGCCAGGCTGATGACCTGATTGCACAAGGCATAATCCGCCTCCAGGTTAGGCGCGTCTTTGGCGATGCAATAATTGTCGAGCCAGGCGTATGTGCCCTCGCTAGGGTAAGTGTAGCTGACCTTCTTGCCCTTGTCGGCGCAGAACTTGGTCAGCGTCTCCCAGCCGTTGAAGGTCGCGATCACGTCGCCGCGCGCGATTGCGTCCGCCAGATCTCCCCAGCTCACGGCGACGACCCGCGCCTGCTTCTTGATTTCGATGAGGAAGTCGATCGCCTGCGTGAGTTGCGGCGGCGTCAGCTTGGTGGGGACCTCCGCGTCGGTGCCGACGATCGCCGCCAGCGTCATGTTCCCGATCGGATCGTCCATCATGCCGATCTTTCCGGTGAATTCCGGCTTGAGCAGATCCTTCCAGGAGCCGGGCGGAGCAGTGACCACGGCCGGGTCGTACACCAGCGGGCCAGAGCCCCAAGTGAACGGGACGGCATAAAGTTGCCCGTTGACGTTGATGTTGGGATCGTTGCGGAAGAGCGGCAGAACCTTTTCGAGATTCGGCACCTTCGAGACGTCGATTGGCTGGATCAGGTCGAGCGCCACCAGGACCGGGACGTAGCCCATGTAAGGCGTGACGATGTCGATCTGTCCGACACCGCCAGACATCAGCTTGGAAATGATCTCGTCGTTGTTGCCTATATAGGTTGTGTTTAAAGTGATGGCGTTCTTTGCGGCGAAATCGTCGACGAGGACTGGCTCGTCATAGCCCTGCCACCCGAGGAAATTGACGGTTCCCGCAGCCCTAGCGGGGCCGACAAACTGCGCCGCCGAGGCGAGCAGCATGGAGCCGCCGAGGCCGAGCGAAAAGGTCCTTCTGGTCAGGAGATTGGGGCCGCTTGTTCTGTCGTAAAAGTCACTCATGGTAGGTCCTCCCGGTCGAGCGCTTGTTGGTTCCATTCCGTTACGATCGCGATCGTTCGTCAATCCTCTAATACGCGTTGGCGATGCGCTGACCAGCCTACCCGGAGGGTTTCCCCGACGGCTTGAGTCGGCTCATCGGGACTGACGTTTGCAGTGACGGCCTCGCGGTTGCGGAGACGGATCGTAACCCGGGTATGGGTGCCGAGATACACGACGGCGCCCACGGTTCCGGAGAGCTCGATATCCGAGTGCTGGCCGGGCTTCGGCAAGAAGACGTGTTCAGGGCGGATAACCACCGAAACCGGGCCATCCGGACCTGCATCCGGGAAGGCGGTCCCTTCGTCGAGCGTAACCACCCCGCCGGCGCGCACTCCCTGCAGAAGGTTGGCCTCGCCCACAAAGGTTGAGACGAAACGCGTCTTCGGTGCGGTGTAGATCTCGTGCGCCTCGCCTTCCTGCTCCAGCCGTCCGGCATGCATGACAGCGATCCGGTTGGCGAGGCCGAGCGCTTCGCCCTGATCGTGCGTGACGAAGACGAAGGTTCCGCCGATCTCCTCGTGGATGCGGCGAAGCTCCTCCTGCATGGCATGGCGCAGCTTCAGGTCGAGCGCGGCGAGCGGTTCGTCGAGCAGCAGCACTTTGGGCCGCATCACCAAGGCGCGGGCCAATGCGACGCGCTGCTGCTGCCCGCCGGAAAGCTCGCCGATGCCGCGCGACGCCAGATCCGACAGGTGCACCAGTCGGATTGCCGCCTCGACACGCTCCTGGATATCCTCCGCGGAGAGTTTCTTCAGCCGGAGACCGTATCCCACGTTCTGGCGCACATTCATGTGCGGAAACAGCCCGTAGCCCTGAAATACCATGTTGGTCGGACGACGTTCCGGCCCGAGCCTAGTGACATCGGCACCGTCAATCTCCACCACGCCGCTGGTCGGCCGGACGAAGCCGCCGATGATCCGCAGCAGGGTGGTCTTGCCGCAGCCGGAGGGCCCGAGGATGGCAAGAAAATCGCGCGGATAAATATCGAGGTCGAGCGGGCAGACAGCCAAGTGCTTGCCGTAGCTCTTTGAAACGCCTTTCAAACGCACCAGCGGCATACGTCCCGCCTGAGTCCCCTGCACCGTCTCCGATGATAGATTGGTCAATGCCGGTTCCTCCAATCAGGTCCGGCGCCACGAGGGCGTTGCCGCCGCACCGGGCAGCCGGTACTTGTTGCAGGTCCTTCGGCCCCGCCGTCTCGAAGCCGGCGCCAGGGAACAGGGACGCCAGGGAACAGGGAGCGAGCGGCCGTGTCGAATTACCGAACCGTCGAACACGAGATCGAGTGCGTCGTGGACAGCCGCGACAAGGTTGGCGAGGGCGCGTTCTGGTGCCCGGAAGAGCGCGCGGTCTACTGGCTGGACGTGCCGCTGCCCTCGGTCTTGCACCGCTTTCTCCCGCAAAGCGGAAGGCACGACACCTGGCCGACGCCTGAGATGATCACTGCCATGGCCAAGCGGCGCGACGGCACACTGCTTGTCGCCTCGCAAGGTGGCCTGAACATATTCGACCCAGGCAGCGGCCACCTGGATCGTATCGCCACCCCGGAGGCGCACCGGCCGAAGAACCGCTCCAACGACTCGGCGCCCGACGCCAAGGGGCGGTTCTGGCTTGGAACCATGCAGAACAACCTCGGCCCGAATGGCGAGGAGATTCCGATCGAGGCGTCGAGCGGCGGGCTGTGGCGTATCGAGCCCGACCTGACGGCGACGGAAGCGGTAACCGGCCTGGGCATCACCAACGGCTTGGCGTGGAGCCCCGACAACACGGTCCTGTATGTCGCGGACACCATGATCCAGACGATCTTCGCGTACGATTTCGACCTGGACTCGGGCACCCTCTCTAACAAGCGCGTGTTCAGCGACGTGAAGGATCTCGGCTTCGCAGATGGGGCGACCGTGGACGCGGAGGGCTACATTTGGAGCGCGCGCTGGGAGGGCAGCTGCATCGCCCGGCTGGCGCCGGACGGGTCCGTCGACCGTATCGTGCCGACGCCATCGACGCGCGTCACCTCCTGCGCATTCGGCGATGACGATTTTGGGACGCTCTACTTCACGACCGCTCGGCTCGGTGTGGCTGGGTCCGTCCTGCAGACTTACCCGATGCAGGGCGGCCTGTTTGCCTTTCGCCCGGGCGTTACCGGGCTGCCGCGGCCGCAATTCGCCGGTTGAGGGATGGGCTTGGGCCAGTCTACTTCCCATACGCGGCCCTCTCCCTCACCAGAAACGGCGATTGAGACGGAAGGGCGAGGCGTGCGGCGGCTGCTTGCCGATGACGATGTTGGAAAGGAGCCGGGCCGACCCGCAGGCGAGCGTCCAGCCCAGCGCCCCGTGGCCGCTGTTTACGAACAGTCCCGGCAGCGGCGTCTCGTCGATGATCGGCATGCCGTCGGCGGACATCGGTCGCAATCCGCACCAGGGCGAAACGTCCGCCGGCAGGGTCACCTCCGGAAAAAGGCTGCGCACGGCGCGCTTGAGGTTTTCCACGCGTCCCGGCCGAAGCGTCCTGTTGTGCCCGTCGAATTCGACGGTGCCAGCGACCCGAAGAACGCCGTCGATCGGGGCCACTGCGAGGCGGGCGAGATCATCCACCACCGGGCGACTTGGCAGGAATCCAAGGTCCTCCTCTCGGACGCTGATGGAATACCCTTTCACCGGCTGGATGGGAACATGGACGCCGAGCCTCGCCATCAGCGGCGGCGTCGCCGGGCCGGCGCACACAACGACGTTCCGGGCCTCGATCGGTCCATTACTTGTCGAGATCCCCGAGGCTCGGCCTCCCCGCGTCTGGATTTCGGCGATCTTCGTCCCGAACCGGAACTCGACTCCCAATTGCGCTGAGGCCGCCGCGCACGCTTCAGAGAATTTCCGCGCATCGCCCCAGGCATCGTTCGGGAGCAGCAGCCCGGCGCGGATCGTATGGCCGATCGGCGCCAGATGCGGCTCAAGCGCGACGCAGGCCGCAGGGTCGAGCGGCTTCACTTCAACGCCGATCGATTCCAGGAAGCTCGCGTAAGCATCGCGCGTGACAATTCCTGCTTCGTCGCGAAACAGCTCCAGCAACCCGCCATGGCTCAGATTGAAGTCAACCGAGCGCTGCGCGATCAGGCCCTCGGTCTCCTCCAGACTTCCCCGGGCGAATCGGGAAAGCTGGATGGCGGATTCGCGGTACTTGGCCGGCCGGCAATTGGCAAAGAAGCGAGCGCCCCAGATCCCCAGCCGGGGGAGTGCGGAGGGGCGCAACAGCAACGGGGCGTCCTCCCGCCCGATCCACTTCAGCAGCAAACCCGGAACGGCCGGCGAGCACCATGGCAAGGCAGTGCTCGGCGTGAGGAGCCCACCATTGGCGAAGCTGGTGTTGAGACCGGCCGCGGGGTGGCTGTCGACAACGGTGACCGACAGGCCTTCGCGGGCCAGGTACAGCGCTGTGGTCGTGCCGACGACCCCGGCGCCGACCACAACGGCATCGCGCATGCCTAAGTCCCAATGTGGGCGTGAGCGACGATCTCAATCCGAGCGCCGGGCACCATCAGGCCTGCGACGATCGTAGCCCGGTTCGGGAAGGGCTGCTTGAAGTAGGTCCGATAGACTTCGTTCATACCGGCGAAGTCCTCCTTGTTGGGAAGGTAGACCAGCACCTGCGTGACGTCGTCCATCGTCCCGCCGGCGGCTTCAACGGTGCGCCTCAGGTTGTCCATGGTAAGGCGGGTCTGGGTCCCGATGTCGCCGCTCTCGATGCTGCCGTCTTCGCGGATCGGGATCTGGGCGGTGTAAAGGTAGTTGCCTCCCATGGTCGCCCACTCGATCGGCGCGGACTCGTTAGGCAGGTGTGTCTTCACGACTTTACGCAAAATAGCCTCCTTGGCTGGTTGGAACTGGACGGCGATCGACCTGCTAACCGTCCCACGGCAGGAATTGGCCGTTGTCACGGAAGGCCTGGTGATAGAAGGCCAGCTTGTCGGCATCGATCTCGATGCCAAGCCCGGCGCCCTCGATCTCGCCCCACAGCGGACCGTCCGCGATCGGAAGCGGCGTGGCAAGGATATCATCGGTGAGCACGGAGGCCGTCTGCTGGTGGCCGGCGACGCCGTTCTCCAGCGCCAGCAGCGCGTGCTGGTGGAGGACCGCGGCGATGCCGAACTCGCCATGCGTGTGCTTGCAGACCCGGATACCAGTGAGAGCGGCGACGCGGCTCAGCGATAGGAACGATTGCAGGGTGCCGACCCAGTAGCTGGAAAAACACAGTACGTCAGCGGCGTCGGCGTGGATCATCTCCAGAGCCTCCTGTTCGCTACCGAGGCCCTCGTTGGCGCACAGCGCCACCTTGAGCCGGCTTTTAAGCCCCGCCATCAGCCGCACGGGCCGCGCCTGGATCGGAGCTTCAACAAAGTCGATGTCGAACTCGGCGTCCCAGCGCTCTATGAGTTTGATCGCCTGTGCTGTGCCCCACGCCTCGTTGGCGTCGATGCGCAACTTCGCGCGAGGTCCGGCGGTCCGGCGGACTGCGCGCAACATGCGGGTGTCATCGTCCGGATCGAGCCCGACCTTCAGGTAAAGGCAGTCATACCCGCGAGACAGCGCGTCCTCACACTGCGCGGCGAGACCCGCGTCGCTGTCGCGGTGGAGGTAGTAGAAATAGTTCACCGGGTCGGCGGAGGCGCGGCCCCCAAGCATGCGCCAGAGCGGCACGCCTGCGGCCTGTGCGCTGAGGTCCAGCATCGCCGAGTCGAGGCCTGCAAAAGTGAAGTTGCCGGTCTGGACGCGGTAATCCCACAGCCCCGTCTTGAACACGTCGCGGCGAAGGATCTGTCCGTCGCGGGGGTCCTTGCCGATGAGGAAGGGCGTCATGGCGTGCGCGGCCGCAACAATCGACAGCGTGTCGGCGCCACTGCAGCACTCACCCCATCCAACACGCCCGTCATCGGTCCGCATGCGGACGATCACGTCAGTGACGCCGCCGCGCGAAACCCGCGAACTGAGCTCCAGGTGTCGGTACGGGATCGATACCGGGAACAGGTCGATGGCTTCGATCTTCACGGGGCCTCGCTGGCAGTCGCTGCAACATCGTTCGACAACGTGCGCAGGAACTGGCGCATGCGGTCGGTTGGGTTCTCATAAAGGACCTGCTTCGGCGCGCCATCGGCAACTATGCGGCCCCCATCCATGAAGATGATGCGATCGGCGACCTCGGCTGCGAACCGGATTTCGTGCGTGACGATCAGCATGGTCATCCCGTCGAGCGCAAGCGAGCGCATCACGGCCAGAACTTCCCCCACCAGTTCAGGATCAAGGGCCGAGGTCGGCTCGTCGAAAAGGATGATCTTCGGCTGCATCGCCAGCACCCGCGCGATGGCAACTCGCTGCTGCTGGCCGCCGGACAAGGCGTCGGGCAGTGAGTCCTCTTTCTGCCCCAGGCCAACCCGCGCCAGCATCTTTCGGGCGATCGCTTCCGCCTCGGGACGCGGGAGACCGCGCACCAGACGCGGCGCCAGCGCTACGTTCTGCAGCGCCGTAAGGTGAGAAAACAGGTTGAAGCGCTGGAATACGAAGCCGATATCGGCGCGCCGCTTGGCGAGTGCCCGGTCGCTCTCGTAGCGCTCCCGTCCGCCCCGAAGCTTCACGCCAAAGGGTTGGCCGTCGATCTCGATCGTCCCCGATGTGGGTCGCTCAAGGAAGTTGATGCACCGCAGCACGGTCGTCTTGCCGGAACCGCTCGGCCCGATGATCGCCACCTTCTGCCCGCGTTCCACCGCCAAGCTGACGCCGTCGAGGACCTTCAGCGCTCCGAAGCACTTTACGAGGTTGCGTACGTTGAGGACTGCCATGGAGACCTTCGGGCGCGGGGAGGACGCGCACTGGGCGCACCCTCCTTTTAGTTCAGTTTGGCCCGACTTTCGGTGCTTGTCAGTTGGTCTTTCGGTGCTTGTCAGTTGGTGAAGCAGGACTCAGGGGCGACCGGCGCCTTCCAGCCTTCCGGACGGTCGACGCCGACGCGATAATTATCCGCCGGCGGCTCGAACCAGGCCTTGTCGCCCAGCCCATAGGCCGCCATCGATTTTACGTTGGCGCAGCTCTCCCAGATCTTGGCGATCTCGGCGTTGATGGCGTCGGCCAGCGGTTTGCGGCTCGTTGGGGTGGCGAAGATCGAATAGTACTTCTTAGACATGATCGGGTATTTCTCAGGCTCAGGCTGCACCGCCACCTGATGGATGTTCCATTCCGGGTGCTGCTTGATCGCGTATTCGACGAGCGCCGGGTCGAGAATGCCGATGTCGAGACGCCCGGCGACGATGTCCCGCATTACCGCATCCTGCGTATCGTAAAGCTTCACCTCGCCGATGCCTTCGACCTCCTTCAACTCCGGAACCAGCGTGAACCCGCTAACCGTGCCGACCGTGCGGTCCTTCATGTCCGCGAAGGTGTTCCAGCTGGTTTCCTTTTTCTGGATCAGCAGTGTGCCGAAATAGTACACCGGATCGGACAGGAGCATCACCTTGGAGCGCTCCTCCGTCCAGCCGACCGAGCCGATAAGCACGTCCACCTGACCCTGCTGGGTCGCCTGGATGAGCCCATTCCAGTCGAGGGTCTTCGGCTCGACCTTGAGCCCCAGCGTCTTGGCGATCTGCACGATCAGGTCCCCGTCGGTGCCGATTACCTGTCCGTCCTTGGTGCCGGTCATCGGCATGTCGCCCAGCATGCCCACCGTGAGCGTTCCGGGGACCAGCGTCTCGATCTCCTGCGCTGATGCCGTTCCGGCACCGGCGCCGCAGATCAGTGTCGCCGCGACGCATCCAAGAATCGTGCGGCGGGTTATTCGTAGAGCGTCCAGAGCAGATACACGCATGTCGTTCTCCTTGGGGTTTGGGCCTTCTGGCCTCTTCTTATGGGTGGGCGCCGCGGCGCTCGAGGTAGCGAATGCCCCGAGACAGCGGAAAGCTGAGGATGAGGTAGATGAGCCCTACATAGATGTAGACCGGCATCGGCATAAAGCTGGAAGAGGACAGGTCCTTGGCGCGCAGCATCAGCTCAGGCGCGGCGATGATGGAGGCGATCGAGGTATCCTTGAGCAGGCCGACCAGGTAGTTGCCTGTCGGCGGCAGCGCGATCCGGAACGCCTGCGGGCCGGTGACGTGCGTCAAGCCCTGCATCGGCGTCAGGCCGAGCGCGACGGAGGCCTCTTTCTCGCCCGGGTCGACTGCCTGGATGCCGGCCCGATAGATTTCAGCCAGCAACGCGCTGCCCTGGAGGCCGAAGCCGAGGATCGCGCAGCTCATCGAACTCCAGCGAAACGCCGGCATCACTGTGGGGATCCCGAAGTAGATGACGAACAGAATGACCAGGACAGGAAGCCCGCGCGCGACCTCGATGTAAGCGGCGGCGAGCCTGCGCACCGCCGTAACCGGGCTGAGCCGCAGCGCGCAGAGAGGCACGGCCAGCAGTGCTGCGCAGGCAAACGAGGCCAGCGTCAGGTAAAGCGTCTGCAGCGCCGCCTCGACGAGCTCCGGCGTCCAACCCGCTAGGCGTTCAATGAGCGGGCTCATGTCGTCATCTTTGCAAGCGCGGGCCGTCGGGCAAATCCGCGGTTCTGCAGGTAGGTGCCGATCACGCCGAGCGGGATCGAGACGGCGAGGTACATCAATCCGACCAGAAGATAGATCTGCATGGACAGGTAGGTTTCCGACACCAGCATGCGGGCTCGGAACATGATCTCTGGGGCCGCGACTACCGACGCGAGCGAAGTGTCCTTGAGCAGCTGTACGGCATAGCTGCAGAATGGCGGCAGCATGGTCCGGAACGCTTGCGGCACCAGTATATACTGGAAAGTCTGCACGGGCGTCAGGCCGAGCGACAGGGCCGCCTGACGTTGACCATCCGGCACCGCCTTCAGGCCAGCGCGGAAGATCTCCGCAACATAAGCCGCGCCGTTCAGGCCAAGGCCGATGATCGCCGCGGCAAGGCCCGGCAGGTTGATCCCATACTGGGCTAAGCCGAAGTAAATTATGAACAGTTGGGTCAGCGCAGGCGTGCCGCGGATCACCTCGATATACGTGGAGGCCGCCAGCGAGATGAGCCGCACCCGCGACATCTTGCCGATGGCGAGCATGAGCCCGGCCGACATGGCAAGCACGAAGCTTCCGACTGCGACCGTAAGCGTGAGCTGGAACCCGACAAGGAGCGGGGGAAGAAACCTTGGCAATTCATGCCAGAAGGTCTCCCAAAACCCCCCCATCAAAACCGCCCCCGAGCATCCCCTGAGCCGCAGGACAGTATGATCTCAGACGTACGTCAACCGCTTGTTTGGTGTGGGAGTTGATGCTGCACCCTTGAGCTTACAAGCTGGAGGCGCGGCAGGTGCCCTTGCATTTCAGCTCCTGAGCCACTCCGCTTTTCTCAACCGTCGTCTGCAGGACCGTCGACGATGAGAATTCCTTAGGGGAGTTTCTCGTGGTCGCCGTGTCTGCTTTTGCACTTCTGGCGCCGCAACCAGTCCGTCCGCTTTCGGCCAATCCTAGTCCTCCCGCTTTGCGCCAGGACCGGACCTTAGGCGTCCGCCCAAAAGCGGAACCTCCGAAGCTCTTGAACAACAAAGTTCTACCCATCTGCCATTGGCCACTTTTGCAATATCCCTTACCCGGCTTTGTCCCTCACAGGGGTCACGCAAGTGCTCGGAGGGAGCTCCGGAGGAAGTCGGGATCGCCTCCGGGTAGCAGTTCGTCAACCGCACGATGTGTCGCCTCCCAGATAGGCACGGCTTCCAGCAACAAGGCGCGACCTTCCTGAGTCAATCGTAGCAGGCGTCCTCGTTTATCGGCTGGATCAGCTGTCACTTCGACCAAGCCACGCCTTTCCAGTGGCTTCAGTGCGGCTGTCAGGGTTGTGCGATCCATCGCGAGTAGCGAAGCGACGGGCGCCATTGTTGGCGGCTCCGGACGATTTAGGGACATCAGGAGAGAGAATTGCCCGCTGGTCAGTCCGACGGGACGCAACGCCTGATCGAAGCGCCTGGCCAGAGCGCGTGCGGCCCGCTGGGTATGCAGGCATAGGCAGGCGTCCCGCACCAGCAAGGTCGTCTCGAACGGAACGTCCAGTGGCTTTGACATGGCCAAGATGTGTTGATATCAACGTTGCGCGTCAAGTGACCCTGACGGAGCTGATTTATACCATGCAGGAGCGTAGCCGGTTATCGCCAAACCTGAACCAGTCCCTCCGGCCGTCTCGCTACGTGGATCGCCCAGAAGTCAGCGGTGGACCTCACAGACCGTTGGTGACCGCAGCACCATCCGGATATCGACCGTGAAGCTACTGAATTCGTTCGTCTCACCCTTCGCTTCGCGTGTCCGCCTCGCAATCTATGCGCACGACCTGGGACTTCCAGAAATCCCCCGACTATCTGGCCATCAATCCAATCGGGCGCGTACCGACGCTCATCCTGGGCGACGGCAGTGCATTGCCGGAATCCACCGTGATCGTCGAATATCTCGCGGATGCTTTCCCCAATGTGGGCCTGCGCCCGAGGAACGCGGAAGCGGCCGCCAAGAATCGGCTCCTGGCACATCTGATTGAGATCTACGTTCAGGAGCAAGCCAATCGGCTCTTCCCGCAGGTCTTCGCCAAGCAGCGGGATACAGAAAAAATCCTAGCCACGGTCGCGGCCATGAACACGGGCCTCTCGCATATAAACCACTTTATGGAGGGCGAGAGCTATCGGGCCGATCGGGCGATTACGACCGCCGATTGCGCCCTCATCGTGTACCTATTCTTCTTCGCTGATTGCATGGTTGGGGCGCTAGACCAGCCGGCGATCATCGCCAATCACCCGAGGATTGCCGCCTACTGGCGAGCCATGCAGGGCGCTCCGGCGGCACAAAGAGTCATCGGGGAAATGAGAACCGCAATCACCCAGTCTCCGCTCAAGATGCTGGTGTCGTCCCCGGATCGGACGGCCGGCGAGCAACAAGTCACGTCGTGAACAGGGAGGAAATAACGTTGAAAATAGTGACCAGCCTGAGCTTCCGCGGCCAGTGCCGCGAGGCTTTCGAATTCTACGCCGCTGTCCTGGGCGGAAAGGTCACCGCTGCAATATCCTACGGCGACGCGCCTCCGGGCATGCCAATCACGGATGAGAGTTACAAGACTTGGCTCATGCACTGCTGGCTCGAGGTCGGGGATCAGGCGCTGATGGGCGCCGACATGGACATCGGCTGGGCTCCGAACGTCGACAAACCAAAGAACGGTTTCGACGTCACCCTGCACACCGCGGACAAGGCCGAGGGTCAGCGCTGGTACGATCAGCTGTCGGAGGGTGGCAAGGCCCTCATGCCTTTTAATGAAACCTTCTGGTCACCCGGCTTCGGCTCCCTGGTCGACAAATTCGGCGTGCCCTGGATGGTCAACACCATCCCGTCGGCCGGCTGGACCCCGTTGCAGGCCTGATCTGAGCTTGAAGCTGAAAGGGGCTCAGCAGGTGCAAGTCGGCCCCGATGTGGCCGAAGCGGGCCGAGACTGGCTCCTCGACGTTGCCGCAGCTCGACGGCGTCCCCAGAGGCTTGGCTTCCGCTTGGCTGAGCGGTGAAAGAGCACCATGGCCGAACGTTTTAAACGACACCGCCAGCCCTGGAGCTCGGACGACCGAGAAGTTTCACACCCTCACCAAGAAGGGGCATGAGCTGAAGGCAATTGCCCAGGCGCTGACCCGCACCGAGGTATCGGTTAAGGAGCGCGCCAAGCTTGACAAGGTGCCGATGGCCAAGCTGCGCTGAACTCGTCTGTGCCGATGGTTGAGTACGACGCGATCATCCTTGAGCAGGCGCGGCTGGACTGATGTGCGCCGCCGTCGCTGGCCAACGTGGCCGGCGCGTGCTCGTCATCGATCATGCCCACCGAGCCGGAAAGAAGATCCTGATCTCCGGCGGCGGGCGCTGCAACTTCACCAATCTCGGCACCGCGCCTGATCGCTTCCTTTCGGCAAACCCGCACTTCGCTCGCTCGGCGCTGACGCGGTATCAACCCGCGGATTTCCTCGTACTCGTCGAGCAGCACAAGATTGCTTGGCACGAGAAGAAGCTGGGCCAATTGTTCTGCGACGGAGCAGCCCGGCAGATCGTCGACATGCTCCTCGACGAATGCACGCGCGGCCCGGTGGAGATCGCGCTAGGCCAGCCGATCACCGAAATCGACCATGCCGACGTATACCGGCAGGCGATGCGCCTCGCCAAGCCGAGCAGATAACGACTTCCGGCAGTTCACGGCGGTTGCAGCACCTAAATGTTCAGGCAAAACTCTTAGAAAAGGCCGCGATCAGGCTCGGAGGACGCGGTCAAAGACGAGACGGAGATCGGCTACCTGCTCACCTTGGGCTAGTTCAAGGACGGCGCTCGGGCTGTTAGGCTTTCGAGCGCAACTCGATTCCCGATCCGATAGACATGCTCGGGGAGCCTTGGGACGGCTGGATGACCGGTCGCTCCCGCGGGTAGCGGTTGCGTCCGACAGCAGAAATCCGAATTCTTCTAAAGAGCTGGCGCCCAGAACCGGACCCTCCCAATTCGCCTCGGGGTCAGGAGCGGCCATTTAGCCTGGCGATTTGGAATGACCGCATGGGGCGCAAGAGGACCTCAGCTGACCCTGGGCATTCGGCGAGAAAGGCGCATGCGGTCGATCGCCGCAGTTGGATCGTCTTCGGTTGGGGTTCGACATTGTCGCGCTGTCGTCGCCCGCACTAGCAACATGGCCGCCCGCGATGTGAGTTCCTGGACTGCTGTTACTCTGAGCGTTACCTTACATCGAAGGCACGCCAAGCAACTTAGGTCTAACTCTTTGATTTTGCTGGTGAGCCCTGTGGGGATCGAACCCACGACCTACTGATTAAAAGTCAGCCGCTCTACCGCTGAGCTAAGGGCTCGGTCGGCGCGATACCTATGGAAGCGCGCTGGAGGGGTCAAGCCTGCGCCGCCCCGCACAGGGCGACGAGCGCCTCCGTCATTGGGCTGCCGGGCTCGGCGAGCGGGGCAGGGGCGGTGAAATGGTTGGCTCCGCCCACAACCTGCCAGCGGGTGCGGGCGCCGGCCGAGGCCCAGCGCTCGGCGACGGTTCGGCTTTGCTTATGGTATTCCCCGGTTTCTTCTTCGCCGACCCAGGCTTCGAGGACCGCGTCCGGAGGTGCGGCCCAGAGCACCGGGCTCACTTGTTCCGCCGACGGCTCGTCCAGCTGCAAGGTGTCGTTGACCGAGGTTTGCAGCAGAGGGCGGAGGTCGAAGATGCCGGAAACCGCCAGCGCCTTGCGGACCAGGTTGGCCGGCACGTTCGGCCCGGTGCCCGACCAATCCGTGGCAGCGAGCGCCGCCGCCAGGTGCCCGCCCGCCGAATGCCCGCAGGCGACCAGCGGGCGGCCGAATCTCCGGTGCAGGAACAGGCATGCGGACCGGACATCCTCGATGATCTCGGCGACGCTCACCTCGGGGCACAGGCGGTAGCCGGGGAGCGCGACCGCCAGGCCGCGGGTATTCGCACCGCGAGCCAGATGGCTGAACAGGCCCGGTTCGAGGCTGCGCCAGTAACCGCCATGGATGAACACGACTATCGGACCGGCGCCATCCGGGCCATCGGGGTGAAAAAGATCGATCACCTGTCGCGCATGCGGCCCGTAGCGGAGCGACAGCTTGGACGCCCTGGCGCGCTCCCGGCGATACGCCGCCGCGTCCCGCTCCCATCCGGCCATGATGGCGGGATGCTCCGGCACGTTGGCGCGGTTGTCGTATTCCGCTTCGAAGTTTACCGGCGCCGTCTCTGCCACGTTCCAAGCCTTGCGGTTTTCCGGAAAGGGGCTTTGCGCTAACGCAAGCTCCGGAAACGGACAAGCCGCGCGAATCACTCGTGCCGGCGCGAGGAGACGAACGCATGCGCACATCCCTGGCCATCGTGCTGGCGGCCGGCGAGGGCACCCGCATGCGGTCCGCCCTGCCCAAGGTGCTGCACCCGGTCGGTGGGTTGCCGCTGATCGGTCATGTTCTCCGTGCGCTGGCAGCCGCGGGGATCGACCGGGTGGCGGCCGTGATCGGGCCGGATCACCGGGCCGTCGCGGAGGTGGTTGCACGGCAATCGCCCGGGGCGACCGTCCACGTCCAGTCGGAGCGCCGCGGCACCGCGCATGCCGTGCTCGCCGCCCGCGACGCCCTCGCCGAGGCGGCGGACGACGTTATCGTCGTGTTCGGCGATACGCCGTTCGTTTCGCCCGCGACGGTGCGGCTCATCCGCGACACGCTTGCCGGTGGCGCATCGGTCGTGGTCGGCGGCATGGTGCCGGCAAATCCCACCGGCTACGGCCGGCTGATCATTGAGGGGAACCGGCTGGTGGCCATCCGCGAGGAAAAGGATGCCAGCGAGGCGGAACGCGCCATCACCTTCGTGAACGGCGGCATCATGGGGCTGGGGGGCGCGACGGCGCTGGCCATCCTCCAGGCGATCGGCAGCGACAATGCCCAGCACGAATTCTACCTGACTGACGCGGTCGCCATCGCCAACGGCCGGGGGTTGGCGGTCCAGGCGGTCCAGGTCAGCGCCGACGAGGTCTTCGGGGTCAACGACCGCGCCCAGCTCGCCGAGGCTGAGCGGCTGTTCCAGGGCCGCCGCCGGCGCGAAGTGATGGCGAACGGCGCAACCCTTGTCGCGCCCGATACGGTGTTCCTGTCGCACGACACTCAGATCGGCCGTGACGTGATGCTGGAGCCCAACGTCGTGTTCGGCCCGGGCGTCACCGTGGACGACGGCGTGACGATCCGTGGATTCAGCCACCTCGAGGGAGCGCGGATCGCCTCCGGCGCGATCGTCGGCCCATTTGCCCGGCTGCGGCCCGGCGCCGTGATCGGCGAGAACGCCCATATCGGCAACTTCGTCGAGATCAAGCAAGCGGACGTGGAGCAGGGCGCCAAGATCAACCACCTCACCTACATCGGGGACGCCCGCGTCGGGGCCAAGTCCAACATTGGCGCCGGCACGATCACGGGCAATTACGACGGGGTCCACAAGCACCACACCGATATCGGCCGCGGCGCGTTCATCGGCTCAAATTCGGTGCTCGTCGCCCCGGTAGCAATCGGCGACGGAGCCTATGTGGCCTCAGGCAGCGTCATCACCGAAAATGTCGAGCCCGACGCGCTGGCCATAGCCCGCGGCCGCCAGGTGCAGAAGCCTGACTGGGCGGCGAAGCGGCCGAAGAAGGCCTGACGATGGAGCGAAGCGAACTCCAGGTCCGGCCCGCCGCGGACGCAGCCGGACGGAAATGACCGACCGCACCGCTCCACCTGTCCTCTGGATCGTGCAAACGAACCTCGGAAGCGGATCTGACGTACCCGCCTGGCTCGACGCGTTGAGGGCTGAAGGAATAGCGTATCACGAGTTCGAGGTAGCTCCCTTCTCAGGCGAACTGCCCGAAGTCGCCGCCGATCGTCCGGTGGTCTGTTATGGTTCGACCAATTTCGTCATGAACTGCCGCAAGGCGGGGCGCTGGATCCCGGGTGTTTGGCATGACGACGAAAACTTCACCTGGTCGGCTTGGGCCAAGAACCTTGGCGAGCTTTTGCTCAACTCTCCGGATGCCTGCGAGCAGACCACCATTTCAGGCCTGATTGCGTTATCGCGCGCCGACGACGATCTAGCATTCGTGCGCCCCGAGCGTGACATGAAGGAGTTCGCCGGCGAGGTTACCGAGATCGGAAAGCTGAAGAACTGGTGCCGTGAGGTCATGGCCGGTTCGTTCGATCAACTCGGCCCCGATACGCCGATCGTGGTCTGCACACCCTTCGGGATCGGGACCGAATGGCGGCTTTTTATCGTAGGCGGTTCAGCCGTTGCGGCCTCGCAATACCGCCAGAACGGCAGGCTGCAGGTCCGGACGGGTGCGCCGCAGGACGTCCTGAGATTTGGCGAAGCCGTCGCCGCGCGTTGGTCGCCGGCAGCCGTCTTCACCTTGGATGTGTGCCGCTCGGGAGACCGCTTGTTCGTCTTGGAGGCGCAAGGGTTCAACAGCGCCGGCCATTACGCGGCCGACCTGGGAGCCCTCGTCCGCGCGGTTTCGGTGCGAGCGGCAACGGAATGGGAGTTTTGGCGTACAGGCCGCGCGTAGCCGGTGCCGTTCTGTCGGTCGACGATATTCCTTCAGAGTTTAGTCATATTCTGACGGTCCTTTTGATTTCCCGTCCGGCTCAGGCATCTCTACGAGCAGCGGCGGGTACGGAGAAACTGATATGTGCGGGATCGTCGGGATTCTGGGGCGTGAGCCGGTCGCGCCGCTGCTGGTGGATGCGCTGAAGCGGCTGGAATACCGCGGTTATGATTCGGCCGGGGTCGCCACGCTGGAATCCGGCCACCTGACGCGCCGCCGCGCCGGCGGCAAACTGGTCAACCTCGAAGCGCGACTCAAGGCCGAGCCGCTATCCGGTACAGCCGGCATCGGCCACACCCGCTGGGCAACGCATGGGGCACCGACCGAATCGAATGCCCATCCGCACGCCACCGAGCGCGTCGCCGTCGTCCACAACGGCATCATCGAGAATTTCCAGGTGCTGCGGCGCGAGATCCGCGAGGCCGGCCGCGAACTCGCCAGCGAAACCGACACGGAGGTCGTGGCGCACCTGCTCACCATGGCTCTCGACCGCGGCCTGAAGCCGGTCGAGGCCATGGCCGAGACATTGAAGCGGCTGGAGGGGGCCTTTGCGCTCGCCGTGCTGTTTGCCGGCGAGGAGGATCTGCTGGTCGCAGCCCGCCGCGGCTCGCCGCTCGCCGTGGGACACGGCGAGGGCGAGATGTTCCTCGGCTCCGACGCCATCGCGCTGTCGCCCTTCACCGACGCCATCACCTACCTCGAAGAGGGCGACTGGGCGGTGGTCACCCGCAACTCCGTGCAGATCTTCAACGACGAGGACATGAAGGTCGAGCGGCCGGTTGTCCGCGCCGTCGCTGCCAGCCTGACGGTGGACAAGGGCAACTACCGTCATTTCATGCTGAAGGAGATCTACGAACAGCCCGAGGTGATCTCCCACACGCTTGCCCACTACATCGACTTTGCAACCTGCCGCACGGCGCTGCCGAAGAACGCGCCGGTGGACTTCCGCAACCTCAGCCGCGTCTCAATGTCGGCTTGCGGGACGGCCTCCTATGCCGGGCTCATCGGGAAATACTGGTTCGAGAAGATCGCCCGGCTGCCCGTCGATATCGATATCGCGTCGGAATTCCGCTACCGCGAGCCGCCGCTCACCTCCGACGGGCTGGCGCTGTTCATCTCGCAGTCGGGGGAGACGGCGGACACCTTGGCGGCGCTGCGCTACTGCCAGGCCGCGGGCCAGAAGATCGGCGCCGTGGTCAACGTGCAGACATCGACCATAGCGCGCGCCTCCGACTACATCCTGCCGACGCTGGCAGGCCCGGAGATCGGCGTCGCCTCCACCAAGGCGTTCACTTGCCAGCTGACGGTGCTCTTTGCGCTCGCCGTCAACGCTGCCCGCCAGCGCGGCGTCATCGATGCAGCCGAGGAGGAACGCCTGGTGCGCGCCGCGGTCGAGATACCCCGTCTCGCCACCCACGCGCTCAAGGTGGAAGGCCAGATCGAGACGCTTGCCAAGGAACTCGCCAAGGCCAGCGACGTCCTTTACCTCGGCCGCGGCACGTCCTTCCCGCTGGCGCTTGAAGGCGCGCTGAAGCTGAAAGAAATCTCCTACATCCACGCCGAAGGCTACGCGGCCGGCGAGTTGAAGCACGGGCCGATCGCGCTGATCGACGAGACTGTTCCCGTCATCGTCATTGCGCCGCATGACGCGCTATTCGAGAAGACCGTCTCCAACATGCAGGAGGTGGCCGCCCGCGGCGGCCGTATCATCCTGCTCACGGATCGCCGGGGCGCCGAGGAAATCGCCATGGAAACCATGGCGACCCTGGTGCTGCCGGACATGGCGCCGGAAATCGCGCCGATCGTTTATTCCATCCCGGTGCAGTTGATCGCCTACCACACGGCCGTGGTACGCGGCACGGATGTCGACCAGCCCCGCAATCTCGCCAAGTCGGTCACGGTCGAATAGGGCCCACATCATCGCTTGCGAGCCGCCCCCATCTTTGGGATGTTGCTGCAGGGGGCTGCTTTGCTGATGGATAGCTGCCCGCTCGACGGAGCGGGGAGGGAGCCCGTCAATGGATCTGGACGAGATTGTTGGACAGCCGCCGCCGCCCCGCCGGCGGGCAAGGGCGCGCGTCCGGCTCCGCAACTATTTTTTGACTGGGGTCGTCGTCGCCGCGCCGATCGGCATCACGCTCTACCTGACCTGGGCCTTCGTCCATTGGGTCGACCAGCGGATGAAGCCGCTGATCCCGCGCATCTACAACCCCGACGAATACCTTCCCTTCTCGCTCCCCGGCGTGGGCCTGCTCTTCGCCATCATCGTCCTGACCTTTCTGGGCTTCCTGACCGCCAACCTGGTCGGGCGCTCCATCATCGGGTTCGGCGAAGGCCTGCTCGACCGCGTGCCGCTGGTGCGCAACCTTTATCGCGGCTTGCGCCAGCTTTTCCAAACGGTACTGTCCCAGTCCAGCCGCTCTTTCGAAAGCGTCGCGCTGATCGAATATCCCCGAAAGGGCGTCTGGCGGCTGGGCTTCGTGGTCACCAAGGCGGAGGGCGAAGTCGCAACCCGTCTCGGCGCCGACGAGCCCATGGCGGTCTTTGTCCCCAACACGCCCAATGTGACCGCCGGCTTCCTTGTGCTCGTCCCGCGCCGGGAAGTGACGGTGCTCGACATGACCATCGAGGAAGGCGCCAAATTCATAATTTCGGCCGGCCTCGTCACGCCGGAGAAGGCGAGCCCCGACCTCCTCGGCAAGGATTTTTCGCTGGCGGCGGAGTAGTTCGTCGGCCCCGGTCAGGAGAGTCGCTTGAGGCTCCCGCTCGCAGTGTTCGGATCCGTCTTGCTGATCGGCGCGGCCCATTCGGCCGTCCGATCTGAATTCGCTACCCTGCTTCTCATCCATGGCTCGCTCGCGCTCGGAGCGAGGGAAGACGAGGATGCCTACCGCGTGGAAGGCACAAGCGAACTGAGCGACGGCACGCCCGTGCCCTTCGCTATGACGGTCAGCAAGCCCCAGGGCTGCCTCGTAACAATTGAGACCAAGTACGGCGGGAGCGATGCAGAAGCAAAGCCGACCAACTTCCGGGTTGTTGATTGGACGAAAGCGAGGGTCGACGAGATCAGCGTCTCCTCAACGCCAGTCCCGGATCAGGGCTATGAGGCATATTACCGGACTATCTCCATCCCGGCTCACAGCGGTTTTCATTGCGTGCGCGACGGGAATGGCCCGACGCAATGCACCAACACGCTGGAGGTGAACGGAGCTTACGTGCCGGGCCAGCGCAGCATCCATGATGCCCAGCACCAGGCGCTCACGGCATTGATGCAGCTCTGCCACGGAAAGATGCCCAATCTTGAGCCGAAGGCCGCTATGCCCTAGCCCGCGCGCATCAGCCGGACGGCGTCGTCGCGGCCGAACAAGTAAAGCAGCACGCGCAATGCCTTGGCTCGTTCTGACGAGAATGCCGGGTCGCGAGCCAGCGCCAGCTTAGCCTCATCCCGCGCCATAGCCAGCAAGTCGCCATGAACCTCCGGACGGGCGACGCGGAATCCCGGCATGCCCGATTGTCGGGTGCCGAGCAGATCCCCTTCGCCGCGCAGCCTGAGGTCCTCCTCGGCGATGCGGAAGCCGTCCTCCGTCTCACGCATGACCGAAAGCCGCGCCCGCGCCGTTTCTCCGAGCGGCGGACGATACAGAAGCACGCAGCTGGAGCGAGCCGCGCCGCGGCCGACGCGCCCGCGCAGCTGATGCAGCTGCGCCAGCCCGAAGCGTTCGGCCTGCTCGATCACCATGATGGTGGCGTCCGGAACGTCCACCCCGACCTCGATCACCGTCGTTGACACGAGGATGCGGATATCCCCGGCCCGGAACCGGTCCATCACCGCGTCTTTCTCCGCCGGGCCCATCCGCCCGTGCAGCAGCCCGATCCGTGCCCCAAAGCAGGCCTTCAGTGCCGCGAAGCGCTGTTCGGCCGCCGCCGCGTCCACCCTCTCCGATTCCGCCACCAGCGGGCACACCCAGTAGCCTTTCCCGCCGTCCTCGATTGCCTGGCCGATCCGTTCGACGACCTCGGCGAGCCGGTCGAGCGACACGACGCGGGTCTCGATCGGCTGCCGGCCCGCCGGCTTCCCGGTCAGCTGCGAGACGTCCATGTCGCCGAAATACGACAGCACCAGCGTGCGTGGGATGGGAGTGGCCGTCATCACCAGCACGTCCGGCGCATCGCCCTTCCTGGAAAGCGCAAGCCGCTGGTGCACGCCGAACCGGTGCTGCTCGTCAACGACGACCAGGCCGAGCTGGCGGAACTCCACGCCGGCCTGGAACAGCGCATGCGTGCCGACCACAATGCGGGCCGAGCCCGACGCAATCCGCGCCTCGGTTTCGGCCCGCTCCGCCGCACGGTCCTTGCCGGTCAGCAGGACCGTTTCAATCCCAGCCTGTGCAGCTAGCGGCGCAATCGTCGCGAAGTGCTGCCGGGCCAAGAGTTCCGTTGGCGCCATCAGTGCCGCCTGGCCGCCACCCTCGACCACATTGGCCATGGCAAGGAGCGCCACGATCGTCTTGCCCGATCCCACATCGCCCTGCAGCAGGCGCAGCATTCGCTTGTCGCCAACGAGGTCGGCGTCGATCTCACCCAGCGCGGTAGCCTGGGATGCGGTGAGGCTGAAGGGCAGGGCGGCTTTGATCCGATTGCGGAGTTGCCCTTCGTAGCGCCATGCCGTCCCACGACCGCGCTTCTGACTGCCACGGGCGAGCGCCAAGGCCAACTGGCTGGCGAGCAGTTCGTCGAAGGCCAAACGTGTCCATTTGGGAGCGTTCGGGCCGCTCGCCTCGATGGTTTCCGGGTCATGCGCGCCCTTCAAGGCATCGCGAAAGGCTGGCCAACCCTGCTGCTGAAGGATGTCCGGCGACAACCACTCCGGCAGGTCGGGCACACGCTCCAGCCCGGCGCGGATAGCCCGGCGCAACACCTTCGGCGACAGGCCTTCCGTCAGGCCATACACGGCCTCGAGGGTGGGCAGTTCGTCGGCGCGCTCGGGCGGCAGCACGTAGTCCGGGTGCCGAATCTGCGGCCGCATGTCGAACCACTCGACCTCGCCGCTGACGATCCGCCGAGCTCCGACCGGGAACATCTTCCGCAGCCACTCGCCTTGTGCGTGGAAGTAGACCAGCTGGATGGCTGCATTTCCCTCCGCCAGGATGACCCGCCAGAGCGCCCGGCCGGGCGACGGCTTTTCCAGGCGCTCGACGGTGCCTTCGACCGTCACATGTCCGGACGGCGGCATTTGGTAAAGCGGCGGCCGGCACTTACGGTCGATGAAGGCGGTCGGCAGATGGAAAAGCAGGTCGCGGACAGTCGGCTCGCCGCCCTCACTGTCCACCGCGCGGGCGATCAGTTCGGCAACTCGCGGCCCCACGCCGGGCAGTGTGCGGGCCGGCGCGAAGAGCGGATCAAGCAAGGACGGGCGCATTTGTAGCCGGGACGTGCGTTGGCCAGGTAGATGCAGGGTGTTAGAATTGCACGATGAGCGCTGTGCCGAACCAGAAATTGACTGTGGATGAATACCTCGCCTGGTCGGAAGGTCGACCAGTTCGCTACCAGCTCTATGCCCGCCCGAGGTGGCCCAGGCCGATGGTTTTTGCGAGTTCCGTTTGAGTGCTCAGAGATCTCTCTTCTCCGCCTTCGAAGACTGCTCCTCGAAGATTTCTTTCCAGAACATCGCTTTAGGAAGAACAAAGAATTGTATGTCTCTCATATGCCTCCTATCGATCCTAAATATCGGAGTCGCGATCAACGAAAACACACTAATTACGGAGCTAATTCAGAATGTTACGATCGAGATTGAAAAGATATAAAAAGATACATCGTTCAACCCGCTCTCTTTCATGCAGGCATAACAAATAAAAGCAGAAGTTAATAGCGCTAATATCAAAGACAATGACACGATCCAGGCAATTAGAACGTGTCTTCGTCTTAGCACAGAAGTCTCCTAATCATTAGGCCGCGTCACGGCTTCGGAGCTGCTCCTGTCACCAGCTTGCCCCCGACCCGTATTTCCATTTCGCGCCATGGTGATAAGACGCGACGGGGACGAAAGGGGCGGGACTTTCATACCATACTTCCCCGATGGGTCGAACACTGGTGCCCAAAACCCGGAGACGTCACTCATGACCGGCACGCAGCGCTCCAGCGACGGCCTTGACCCGCGCCGCAAGCGTGCGCTGTTTCGCGCCTGGCGTCGCGGGACGCGGGAGATGGACCTCCTTCTCGGCCGCTTCGCCGATGCCTATATGGGGGAACTCAGCGATCACGATCTCGCCGACTTCGAGGCGCTGATGGAGGTGCCTGACCGCGACCTCTTCGCCTGGGTCACCGGCCAGGAGCCTGTCGCCGCCAACTTCAACAGCCAAGTCTACGCCGCGATCGTGCGTTATCACGCCGGCACACCACAGAGTCGATGAACAAGATCGAACGTTTCTCCGCGACCGACCCGCTGTCCGGCCTGTTTCGGGGCCGCTCGAGCGTTCAGCTCGGTGGCGTGCCCGACGGGCTGGAAGGACGCATCCTGGCGCGCCTGGCCGAGGCGGAGGGCACCATCCTGTTCGTCGCCAGGGACGCGCGTCGCCTGGCTCAGGCGGAAACGGCGCTGTCCTTCTTTGCTCCTTCGGTTCGGACCCTGACATTTCCAGCCTGGGACAGCCTGCCCTACGATCGGGTGTCCCCCAACGCCGAAGTGTCCGCCCGACGCATGAGCGCGCTGCACCAGCTGTTGCAGCCTCACGCCGGCGCGCGCGTGGTGTTCACCACCGCCAACGCAATCGTGCAGCGCGTGCCCGACCGCGGCAGCATCGCCGAACGGGTCTGGGCCGCCGCGTCGGGCAACGTCGTCCACATGGACCAGCTCACCAGATGGCTGGGCGCCAACGGCTTCGACCGGACCGCCACCGTGCGCGATGTCGGCGAGTTTGCCGTGCGTGGCGGCATCCTTGACCTGTGGGCCCCGGGCACGGGCGCTCCGATCCGTCTCGATTTCTTCGGCGACACCCTGGAGACGATCCGTCCCTTCGATCCCGTCACCCAGCGCACCACCGGCCAGCAGTCCCGCCTCGATCTGGTGCCCGCCAGCGAAGCCGTGCTGACCGAGGAGACGATCAGCCGCTTCCGCACCAATTACCGCGCCGCCTTTGGCGCAGTCACCGGCGCCGACCCGCTCTACGAAGCCGTGAGCGAAGGCCGTCGCTTTGCCGGCATGGAGCACTGGCTGCCATTCTTCTACGACCGGCTGGAAACCCTGTTCGACTACCTCCCTGGGGCACCGGTCGTTCTGGACAACCTGGTGGATGAGGCCATCGGCGAGCGGCTGGGCCAGGTGCGCGACCATTACGAGGCGCGGCGCGACGCGGCCGGCAAAGGGATTGCCGGGTCGGCCCCTTACAAGCCTGTTCTCCCCGACGCCCTCTACCTGACGGAGGACGCCTGGCGCTCGGTCCTGGCGGACACGCCGCATGCGAAGCTGTCGCCGTTCGCCCGGCCTGAAGGCGGCGGGGCCAGCATCGACCTGGGCGGCCGCACCGGACGGTCCTTCGCCGCCGAGCGCACGGCCGGCGACGTGAACGTCTTCGACGCGCTTGTTGCGCATATCGCCGAGCTGCGGAAATCCCACCGGAAGGTGATGCTCGCCTCCTGGAGCGAGGGCGCCCGAGACCGCCTCGCCCAGGTGCTGCTTGACCACGGGCTGCTGGCGCTGAAGCCGGTCGAAAGCTACGCCGATCTCCTCGCCCTCCCGCAGGGCCAGACCGGGCTGGCCGTCCTGCCGCTGGAATCCGGTTTCGAGACGCCGGACTTCGCCATCATCGGCGACCAGGACGTGCTCGGCGACCGGCTCGTCCGCGGGGCCCGCAAGCGCAAGCGGGCGGCCGATGCGCTGACCGAGGCCTCCAGCCTTTCCGCCAACGACCTAGTCGTCCATGTCGACCACGGGATTGCCCGCTTCGCCGGCCTCAGGACCATCGAGGTGACGGGCGCCCCACATGATTGCCTGGAGCTCGTCTACGCCAATAACGATCGGCTGTTCCTTCCCGTCGAAAACATCGACCTTTTGACCCGTTATGGCGGCGAAGGCTCGGAGGCGGATCTCGACCGGCTCGGCGGCGTCGGCTGGCAGAACCGCAAGGCGCGGCTGAAGAAGCGCATCCGCGACATGGCCGACGCGCTGATCAAGACCGCGGCGGCCCGCCTGCTCAAGAAGGCGCCCGAACTCGCCCCGCCGCAGGGCCTTTATGACGAGTTCGCCGCCCGCTTCCCCTATGATGAGACGGAAGACCAGCTGGCCGCCATCGACGCGGCCATCGAGGACCTCGGCGCCGGCCGGCCGATGGACCGCCTGATCTGCGGCGATGTCGGCTTCGGCAAGACCGAAGTGGCGCTGCGCGCCGCCTTCGTCGCCGCCATGAACGGGGTGCAGGTCGCCGTCGTGGTGCCCACCACGCTGCTCGCCCGCCAGCACTTCAAGTCATTCACCGACCGCTTCAAGGGCCTGCCGCTCAACCTCGGCCACGCCTCGCGCCTGGTCGGCTCGGCCGAACTCGCCCGCGTCAAGGCCGGCATTAAGGACGGCACGATCGACATCGTGGTCGGCACCCACGCGCTGCTCGGCAAGGGCATCGATTTCCGCAATCTCGGCCTGCTGATCGTCGACGAGGAGCAGCATTTCGGCGTCAAGCACAAGGAGCGGCTGAAGGAGATCCGCACCCATGTCCACGTCCTGACGCTGTCTGCCACGCCGATCCCGCGCACCCTGCAGCTGGCCCTGACCGGCGTGCGCGACCTGTCGATGATCGCAACCCCGCCGGTCGACCGCCTCGCCGTGCGCACTTTCATCGCCCCCTTCGACGCGCTCACCATCCGCGAAGCGCTGCTGCGCGAGCATGTGCGCGGCGGCCAAAGCTTTTACGTCGTGCCGCGCATCTCCGACCTGGCCGAGATCAAGGAGTTCCTGGACGGCAACATGCCCGAGGCGAAAGTCGCGGTCGCCCACGGCCAGATGCCGCCCGGCCAGCTCGAAGACATCATGAACGGCTTCTACGACGGCCAGTACGACATCCTGCTGTCGACCACGATCATCGAGTCCGGCCTCGATATCCCGCGCGCCAACACGTTGATAGTCCACCGCGCCGACATGTTCGGGCTGTCGCAGCTCTACCAGCTGAGGGGCCGTATCGGCCGCTCCAAGCAGCGCGCCTACGCGCTGTTCACCGTGCCGGCTTCCAAGACGCTGACCGGCACCGCCGAGCGCCGCCTCAAGGTGCTGCAATCGCTGGACACGCTGGGCGCCGGCTTCCAGCTCGCCTCCCACGATCTCGACATCCGCGGCGCCGGCAACCTCCTCGGCGAGGAACAGTCCGGCCAGATCAAGGAGGTCGGCTTCGAACTCTACCAGCAGATGCTGGAGGAGGCGGTCGCGAGCCTCAAGGCCGGCGACGACGAGGTGAGCGACGAGCGCTGGTCGCCGCAGATCACGGTGGGCATGCCGGTCATGATTCCGGAAACCTACGTGCCGGACCTGCAGCTGCGCATGAGCCTCTACCGCCGACTGGCCGACCTCGACGATGCCAACGAAATCGACGGCTTTGGCGCCGAGCTGATCGACCGCTTCGGCCCGCTGCCGGAGGAGGTCGACTCGCTGCTCAAGGTGGTCTTCGTCAAGTCGCTCTGCCGCCGCGCCAACGTCGAAAAGGTGGACGCCGGCCCCAAGGGCGCGGTGATCGCCTTCCGCAACAACACCTTCGAGAACGGCGCCGGCCTGGTCCGCTACATCGGCGAGCAGGGCACCATGGCCAAGATCCGCCCCGACCAGAAGATCGTCTTCATCCGCGATTGGCAGTCGGGTCCCGACCGCCTGAAAGGCGTCGCCTCAATCCTCACCCGCCTTGTGCGCCTCGCCGAAAAGGAAAAGCAGGCGGCGTAGCGCCCGCCGCCCGCTCCCTTCAACCCCGCTGAACCCACCCGTTCACCCTTTTGGCTTGTCCGGAGAACAAAGCAGGTCCAATCCCGAGCGCCTCCAAGCGGGAACACCCCCATGGCCGTCACCACCGCTCCGCCCGCGCCCGTCCGCCTCGACGCCGGCACCGTCGCGCTGATCGCCTTCACGGTGATCGCCTGGGCGAGCGCGTTTCCGGCCATCCGCGCCGGCCTCGTCGATTACGGCCCGCTGGAACTCGGCGCGGCCCGCTTCGCCGTGGCCGCGCTTCCCGCCGCGATCTACCTCCTCGTCACCCGCCCAAAGCTGCCGGCGCGCGGCGAGCTGTGGCGCTTCGCCTACGGCGGCGTCTTCTTCGTCGCCGCCTACACGCTGCTCCTCAACATCGGCGAGCTGACGGTCACCGCCGGCGCCGCCAGCTTCATCATCAATGTGGCGCCGATCATCGCCGCCATCCTCGCCATGATCTTCCTGCACGAGCGCCTCAGCCTCCAAGCTTGGCTCGGCACGGCGCTGTCCTTCGCCGGCATCGGCCTGATCGCCTTCGGCGAGGGTGATGGCCTTGAGCTCAATTTCGGCGCGCTCCTCATCCTCGGCGCCGCCTTCTGCGCCGCCTCCGCCACCATCGTCCAAAAACCGCTGTTCACCCGCCACCACCCGCTCGCCGTCTCCGCCTGGAACATGGTTTTGGGCGCGCTCTGCCTCGCCCCGGGCCTGCCCTCCGCGCTCACCCAAAGCGCCGCGGCCAGCCCGGCCGGCCTCTTCTCCGCCCTTTACCTCGGCCTCGTCCCCAGCCTTTTGGCCTACGGCACCTGGACCCTGGTCCTATCCCGCATGCCCGCCTCCCGCGCCATAAACTTCATGTTCGCCGTCCCCCCCACAGCGACGCTGATGGGCTTTGTGCTGCTGGGCGAAGTGCCGACCACGCTCGGCATCCTGGGCGGTCTGCTGGCGCTGGCCGGCGTGGTGCTGGTCAATGTGAGGCGGTAGGGCAGGGCGCACCTCTAGTCCTAATCTCGCCCAGCAATCTCGCCCCTAAATCTTGTTCACTGCCCAATTTGTAAGAAGAAGCTCGCCATCCCTATCGAACACCATTCCCACGAAATACTCTGGGTGCCAGAACAGGTACCAAGCCGATTTGCTCGTGTTCAGAGTAAACGTGTCAGCTGTTTTCCCGCCCGATTGGATTGGACGCTGATTCCGGCTTGCTCCAATCTGGTCCATGTATTCTAGGATGTCGTCGCGCTTGCAGTCGCTGGATTCGATTATGCGGCCGAAGATTTCTCCAAACCCGGGAGTCTCGTCCACGCCCCGCATTTCCGCGCGCCAGCGGCCCGGTGCTCAGCGCCTGTTGGCAAGGAACGCGTGACAGGGGTCGCCCCTGCGGTGGCAAAAGCTCATAATAATCTCTTGGACCTGACCTGACGGGTTTTTCAGCTTCGACCAGCAGCTGCGGAAAGGTGCGTTGAGAAGCTGAGGTTCGGAGGAATACGGGTTCAGCGGCTTGAGAGCTTCCCTGGCCGCGCACCGGCCAAGGATAACCCATAACCTCAGACTCCATCACGAGCCGGCGCAACGCTGCGTCAAGCCCGATCACCTCGTCGATCGAGGTCTGCCGAAAATCTATCTTGTAGAAGACATTCAGATTAGATTTCAGGCGATAGTCGACGCGGCAACCATAGGGATCGCTGGTCAGCTCGCCAAAAAGGCAGTCTATGATGAATGGGTGGCCATTCGGAGCCGAGTAAATGCGGAGATCGGCGATGTAAGTCGTACCCCACTCTTCGACTTCACCACCGTCTTTCGGCTTGATCCGGCAAACCGTAAAGCCACTCGGCAGAATAGCTTTTATATTACCCGGGGGTGCCTCGTCGCACCTGCGTCTGACCGTCTTTTCATTCCCTTCCTGTAAAAGAGCCCGGTCATCATCGGAGTAGGCCACGTTTGCGTAGCTCCATTCCCTGTTTGCGCTGCCGTTTCCGTACTCGAACCTGAAAGCGAAGCTGACGCCCCACATCGGGTTGTCCGGGCAGCCCTCCGGCTGCGATGGGTCCGGCGGCGGAGGCAGCTTCTGCCGCTCCCGCTCAGAGGTCCCGCGAATGTCGCCGACCTGCTCCGCAGGGAGCGCAAACACCCTCCGCCCCAAGCTGATCCGCACCTTGCCGTCGGTCACCGGCGGAGAACACTTCGCCGGGTCGTAGCGCACGGTCTCCGACCGAGCGGCAGCTTCCCAGGTCCATGCACTGCCAACCGCGGCAAGCCACTGCGAGTCCGCCGTCACCGCAAGCACCAACCCCAGGAGTGTTCTCCGCACGGCGGTCCGCCCTGACGCCATGCCTTTTGCACCTGTCCCTTGCGCTTACGCGGAACACAATCATGGCTGGCGGGTATGACTTTTTCCTAAAAGCCTGATCCGCAACGAAAACCACAGATTCTTATCCCCGCGCCCAAAACCGGGTGCATACTCCGAAAACCGCTCTCCACCGAGGGTCCGTGGTCGCGACCGGAGCATCATGGGGAGGGCGGGCGGCGCCGCGGAGAAGTTGCCGGACAACTTTCGACGCGGGCAGCCCCGGAAAGGCCGACCGGGCGCATATCCCCAGGGTGCGCTCTGCCGCTGTGGTGCGGCTATGCCCTTCACTCGGTGATCGAGCCGGGGTGGGAAGGAAGAGCGGCAAATCGGGGATGCGAAACGCCGCGCGGGGCGTTCTCGGGAGCGCCACACAAAACCTAGAGAGGCGTTGCCAGAACGCCCCGCAGCCCTCGCTCGCCGAGGGCTTTGAAGCTCTTTGATCCACCCGAGCCCTTGTGGCCACGGGCCGCGAACCCGCGCCCTTCCCTTCTCCCCTAGGCGGAGAAGGTGGCCCCTGACGTCATCCAGGGGTGGATGAGGGGGACTGGCACTCACCTCTCGGCCCTTCAAAGCACCCCTGTAACCCTTCTGCCACAGCCCCCTTGAATCCCGGAACTTGCGCTGTTGCGCCGCCTTCCCGCCACGATCCCGATCAATCTTGTGTCAACTAGTCGACGGCAAGATTTCCTGCCGTTTGCGAGCTGCCCCCCGCAGAGACGCGGAAGACGACGCCGGCCCCAAACCGGCGCGATCGAACCGTGCCGAAATAGGGGCGGCGGGAGAGGCGGGTGTTCATGGACGCGAGAGTTTTCGACAAGAAGAACCTGCCCAGCCGTCACGTGACGGAAGGGCCGAGCCGTGCTCCGCACCGCTCCTATTATTACGCGATGGGCCTGACCAAGGAGCAGATCCACCAGCCCTTCGTCGGCGTGGCAACCTGCTGGAACGAGGCTGCCCCCTGCAATATCTCGCTGAGCCGTCAGGCGCAGGCCGTGAAGAAGGGCGTTGCGTCCGCCAACGGCACGCCGCGCGAGTTCACCACCATCACCGTCACGGACGGCATTGCCATGGGCCACCAGGGCATGAAGTCCTCGCTGGTGTCGCGTGAGGTGATCGCCGATTCCGTCGAGCTGACGATCCGCGGCCATTCCTACGACGCGCTCGTCGGCCTCGCCGGCTGCGACAAGTCGCTGCCGGCCATGATGATGGCCATGTGCCGGCTCAACGTGCCGTCGATCTTCATCTATGGCGGCTCCATTCTCCCCGGAAACTTCCGCGGCCGGCAGGTGACCGTGCAGGACCTCTTCGAAGCCGTCGGCATGTATTCGGTCGGAAAGATGTCCGGCGAGGACCTCGACGAGCTCGAGCAGGTGGCGTGCCCCTCGGCGGGCGCGTGCGGCGCGCAGTTCACCGCCAACACCATGGCCACAGTTTCGGAGGCGATCGGCCTGGCGCTGCCCTATTCGGCCGGTGCGCCTGCGCCCTACGAGATCCGCGACCGCTTCTGCATGGCTGCCGGCGAAAAAATCATGGAGCTGATCGCCCGCAACATCCGCCCGCGCGACATCGTCACCCGCGAGGCGCTGGAGAATGCCGCGACCGTGGTCGCAGCTTCCGGCGGCTCGACCAATGCCGGCCTGCACCTGCCGGCCATCGCGCATGAATGCGGCATCAAGTTCGACCTCTTCGACGTCGCCGAGATTTTCAAGCGCACCCCCTACATCGCCGACCTGAAGCCGGGCGGCCGCTACGTGGCCAAGGACATGTTCGAGGCGGGCGGCATCCCGATCCTCATGAAGACGCTGTTCGACAACGGCTTCCTGCACGGCGACTGCATGACGGTGACCGGCCGCACCCTGGCCGAGAACATGGAGCGGATTACCTGGAACCCCGACCAGGACGTGGTGCGCCCGGCAAACAACCCGATCACGCCGACCGGCGGCGTCGTCGGCCTCGTCGGCAACCTCGCGCCGGAAGGCGCCATCGTCAAAGTGGCCGGCATGAAGAGCCTGCGCTTCGCCGGCCCGGCGCGCTGCTTCGACAGCGAGGAGGAGTGCTTTGCCGCCGTTTCGGAGCGCCAGTATCGCGAAGGCGAGGTGCTGGTGATCCGCTACGAGGGCCCGCGCGGCGGCCCCGGCATGCGTGAGATGCTGTCCACCACCGCCGCACTCTACGGCCAGGGCATGGGCGACAAGGTGGCGCTGATCACCGACGGACGCTTCTCCGGTGCGACGCGCGGTTTCTGCATTGGCCATGTGGCGCCCGAGGCGGCGGTCGCCGGGCCGATCGGCCTTCTGCGTGACGGCGACATCGTCGAGATCGATGCCGAGACGGGTCGCATCGACGCGCGCCTTACCGACGAGGAATGGGAGGCCCGCCGGCGCGAGTGGATGCCGCGCGAGACGGACTCCCGCTCCGGCGCAATCTGGAAATACGCCCAGACGGTCGGGTCGGCCAGGGACGGAGCGGTGACCCATCCGGGCGGCGCCGCCGAGACGGTGAGCTATGCGGACGTTTAGCGGCCTTCTTATCCTTGCAGCGATCGGCTGGGCCGGCAGCGCCAACGCGCTCGACCCTGACTTGTCGCCGTCCGAGGCGTTCCGCTCCGGATACGAGGCATACAAGGCCGGCGACGCGCAGACCGCCGTGGAGGCGCTGAACTTCGCCGCCGCAAAGGGCCACCCCGGCGCGCTGTGGAAGCTCGGCCGCATGTACCAGACGGGCGACCTGGTCAGCGAGGATGACATCAAGGCGCTCGAGCTGTTTGCCCAGGTCGCCAACGAATACGCCGACGGCAACCCGCATGGGCCGGATGCGCCCTTCGTCGCTGACGCCTTCGTCAAGCTGGGCACGTACTACCGCAAAGGGATACCCGGCGCGGTGGAGGCCGACCCGACGCGCGCCCGGCGCTACTTCAACTACGCCGCTTCCTACTTCGGCGATCCGCGCGCCCAGTACTGGCTCGCCACGATGATGCTGGCCGGGCTTGGCGGCGACAAGGAGGAGCGGCAGGCGGCCAAGTGGTTCAAGCTGGCAGCCCGCAAGGGCCATGTGGCCGCCCAGGCGGAGTTCGGCCGGATGCTGCTGGAGGGCGTCGGCGTGGAGCGACGCACGGTGGAGGGCCTGATGTGGCTGTCCATCGCCAAGCTGTCCGACGCCGATGATCCCGCGATCGAGGACCAGCACGAGCAGGCCTTCGCCGCGGCGGAGGCGACGCAGCGCCGCCAGGCGATCGCCCTGGCGGAGGATTGGGTGGCGCGCCACGGCCCGGCATCCCAGGCGCAGGCACAGGCACCCTCGGACAGCGCCAGCCAGTAAGCCGAGGCGGCGCTTAGGCCAGTTCCACCCAGACCGGAACGTGGTCGGACGGCTTTTCCCAGGCTCGGACGTGCCGATCCACCCCGGCCAGGCGGAGCCGGTCCGCGGCCTCGGGCGACAGCATGATGTGGTCGATGCGGATGCCGTTGTTCCGCTGCCAGGCGCCTGCCTGGTAATCCCAGAAGGTGTAGATGCCTCCGCCGTCGTCAACGGCGCGCAGGGCGTCGGTCAGGCCAAGCGCCGAAATGCGCCGGAACGCCTGCCGTGCTTCGGGGGTGTAGAGCGCATCGGTCACCCAGTTGTCCGGGTATTTCGCATCGATCGGCTCGGCGATGATGTTGTAATCGCCGGCAATGGCGAGGGGCTCCTCGCGCTTCAGTTCCTCGCGCGCCCAGTCCTCCAGCCGCCTGAGCCAGGCGAGCTTGTAATGAAACTTGTCGCTGCCGATCGGATTGCCATTGGGCATATAGGCCGAAACCACCCGAAGTGCTCCGTCGGCGGTCGAGATCAGGCCGGACAGAAATCGTGCGTGTTCGTCCGCTCCTACGGGCGGCAGGCCTTTTTGCACATCTTCTATGGGGTGCTTGGACAACAGCGCGACGCCATTGAAGCCCTTCTGGCCGTGCACGGCGACATTGTAGCCGAGGTCCCCGAACTGGTCGGCGGGAAACCCGTCGTCCGTGCATTTGATCTCCTGCAGGCACACGATGTCGGGCGAGCTTTCCCGCAGCCAGCGCAGCAGGCCGTCGATGCGCGCCTTCGTGCCGTTGATGTTCCAGGTGGCGATGCGCACCAGGGAGCCTGTCAGATGGTGAAACTGGTGCCGCAGCCGCAGGCGGCGGTAGCCAGCGGATTCCTTATCTGAAACGACTGGCCCATCAGGTCGTCGACGAAGTCGATCTGCGAGCCTCCCATATACTGCAGCGAGATTGTATCGATCAGCACCCGGGCGCCGTCGCGGGCGAGCAGGACATCGTCAGGCGCCGGCTGGTCTTGAACCAGGTCATATTTGTATTGGAAGCCCGAACAGCCGCCGCCCTCCACGCTGACGCGCAGCGCAGTCCCCTCCGGCTCCTTGCTGAGGATGCGGGCGATCCGGCGCACTGCGCTGTCGGTAAGGCTGACCTCGTGCTGATCCATCGTGTGTTCATCCGTCCCGCGGCGGGGGCTTGCCGCGCACTGTAATGTAGCTAAGAACGCGCATCGGCGTAGTCAATTGCGAGGCAGAAGCGCGTGGCCGAGGTGCCTGTCCATCTGCTGCGCCACGGCGAGCGGTGGCGCGCTTCTTACGCGACTGACCCCGCCGCTTCGCGCGGCCGGATGCACCCGGAATCCCCCGATGGACTGCGTTCCCCATTCCAGCGGGACCGCGACCGCATCATCCATTCCAACGCGTTCCGAAGGCTGAAGCACAAGACCCAGGTATTTATGCATCACGAAGGCGACCACTTCCGCACCCGCCTGACGCATACTCTTGAGGTCGCGCAGATCGCACGCTCACTTGCCCGGCCGCTCGGGCTCGACGAGGACTTATGTGAGGCGCTGGCGCTGGCGCACGACCTCGGCCACCCTCCCTTCGGTCATGCCGGTGAACGCGCCTTGAGCAGCGCGCTCGCCGACTTCCAGGGCTTCGACCACAACGCCCAGAGCCTGCGTGTTGTCGCCGAGCTGGAGCGGCGCTATCCGCGCTTCAACGGCCTCAACCTGAGCTGGGAAACACTGGAAGGACTGGTCAAGCACAACGGACCTCTGGTCGATGCGGCGGGTGAGCCCGCCGGGTCGCATGCCGGCGGTGAACTGCCCTATGCCATCCGGGTCTTCCAGATGGACGGCTCCCTCGACCTTGGCAGCTTCCCCAGCCTCGAAGCGCAGGTTGCGGCGATTTCAGACGACGTGGCCTATGACTGCCACGACCTCGATGATGGGCTGCGCGCCGGATTGCTGGAGGTGCGGGCCCTGGAAGAGCAGCCCCTGACCGGCCCCGTCCTCGCCGCGCTCCGTTGCGAGTTTCCGGACCTTGACCGTGCCCGCACCGTGCATGAGTTGTTGCGCCGGGTGATCGGCGCAATGGTCCACGATATCCTGGTTGCCACCGCCGGACGGATCGAGGCGGCGGGAATTCGCACGGCAGCTGATGTCGGCCGGGCAGGGCACTGGCTCGTCGGCTTCTCGGCGGGGATGGCGCAAGCCGAGCGCGAACTGAAGCGGTTCCTATTCCAGCACGTTTATCGGCACGAGCAGGTGAACCGTCCGGTGCGCGCCGCCGAGGCCGTCGTCGCGGACCTGTTCAGAGCCTATAGTGAAGATCCAAGGCGGCTGCCGGCTGACTGGTGCCGCGACCTGGATGCCCGCGACACGTTTCGCACGGCGCGGCGCGTCGCCGACTACATCGCCGGCATGACGGACCGATACGCCGTTTCAGAACATACCCGATTGTTTGACCGCACGCCGGAACTGGGCTAGGCGCGCCGCAATGCGCCAGGATCCAATGCGCAAGCAATCCCGGATCAAGCAAGCCGCGGTGCAGGGTCTCCTATGAACATCTTTGCCGATTTCGAGCAGCGGATCAGGGCCGTTGTCGCAGACGTCTTAGGCTCGCCGCCGGAGCTATCGCCGGACCTGCTGGCCCGCATCAGCGCCGAGCCGCCGCGCGACCCCTTACACGGCGATGTGGCGACCAACGCGGCCATGGTGCTTGCAAAGCCGCTCGGGATGAAGCCGCGCGATCTTGCGCTTCGCATCGCGCTCCGGCTGCAGGCCGACCCCGAAGTGGCCACGTCGCAGGTCGCGGGTCCCGGCTTCATCAATCTGCGGCTATCCGATGAGTTCTGGGCCGGCCAGCTGGCCGCAATCCTGCGCACCGGGCGATCGTACGGGCATGCCGATCTCGGTAGCGGCGAAGCGGTCAACGTGGAATATGTGTCCGCCAATCCGACAGGGCCGATGCATGTCGGCCATTGCCGTGGCGCGGTGGTGGGCGACGTCACCGCAAACCTGCTGGCCGCGACGGGCTACGCGGTGACCCGCGAATATTACATCAACGACGCGGGCGCGCAGGTGGACACGCTCGCTCGCTCGGCGTTCCTTCGCTACCGCGAAGCGCTCGGCGAGATCATCGGAGACATTCCCAGCGGGCTTTATCCCGGCGACTACCTGAAGCCGGTTGGAGCGGCCTTGAAGGCCGAATTCGGCGATAGCCTGTTGCGCCGCGATGAGGCGGACTGGATGCCGGTGGTGCGGGACAAGACCATCGCCGCCATGATGGAGATGATCCGTTCAGACCTCGACCTTCTGGGGGTCCGGCACGATGTCTTCTTCTCGGAGCGCTCGCTGAAGGCTGCCCCGGTGGATCGGGTTGCGGAAGCCATGGCGGCTCTCACCGAACAGGGCCTGATCTACCGCGGCACGCTCCCGCCGCCCAAGGGCCAGCGCCCCGAGGATTGGGAGGACCGCGAGCAAACGCTTTTCCGCTCGACCGAGTTCGGCGACGACATCGACCGCCCGCTGATGAAGTCTGACGGCAGCTACACCTATTTCGCTTCCGACATCGCCTATCACTACGACAAGTATCTGCGCGGGTTTCGCCGGATGATCGACGTGCTCGGCGCCGACCACGGCGGTTACGTGAAACGCATGAAGGCGGCCGTGACGGCGATGAGCGGCGGCGCAGCGGAGCTGGAAGTACAGCTTTGCCAGCTTGTTAAGCTGTTCCGTGGCGGCGAGCCCGTGCAGATGTCCAAGCGGTCGGGCGATTTCGTCACCCTGCGCGAGGTGGTCGAAGAGGTCGGACGCGGCTCCGTTCGCTTCATGATGCTGTTCCGCAAGTCCGATGCGCCGCTCGACTTCGATATCAAAACCGTGACGGAGCAGTCGAAGGATAACCCGGTCTTCTACGTTCAGTATGCCCATGCCCGCACCGCCTCCGTCCGGCGACAGGCCCGAGCGGAAACCCCGGCGATTAGTCTTGAGGCCGCCGACCTTGCCGGAGCAAACCTTGCGCTGCTTGACGACGAGGGAGAGCGAGGTCTGGTTCGCGCCATGGTGGATTGGCCACGCGTGCTGGAATCGGCGGCACGCAATCGTGAGCCGCACCGAGTGGCTTTCTACCTCTACGAGTTGGCAAGCGCGTTCCATGCGCACTGGAACCGTGGCAAGGAACTGCCGCAATTGCGCTTCATCAAGGTTGACGACCCGGCGCGGAGCCAGGCGCGGCTTGCTCTGGTGACGGCGCTCGGGATGGTGGTGCAGTCCGGCTTGGGCATTCTGGGCGTCGATGCGCCCGAGGAAATGCACTAGTGTGAGCCGTGTTGCCGCGTAACAGTGATCGAGGACCAAAGCCCAATGGCCGAAAACGATCCTATGAAGGCCAGAGCCTTCAAGCAGCGGACGGACGTTCGGGACGACTCGGACGAGGATCCGCTTGTCGAACTGGCCCGGATCGTCGGCGAGGAAAACAACTATTATGGCGCCCGGTCGGAGAAGGCGGGGCCCGTTCGCGATGAAGCGTCGGAGCGCGGGGCCTTGTCAGGCGACCTGGAATCGGAACTCCTGAACGAACTGGAGTCTTCTTTGGCACCGCGCAATCCGTTTGCTGCCCCGACCGCCCGCGCCGTAGCTCCGGCGCCGCGCGTGCCGATCCGGCCTTTGCCGGCCCAGCCCGCGGCTCCGGCAGATACGGACGACGGCGACGAGTTGATGCGCTCGATCGAGGAGCAGCTGAGCGCGTTCGAGCGGCGCAACCAGTCCGCACGGGCCGCGCCGTCCGCCGCGCCTGCCCAGCCGCAGTGGAACAGCCGTTCCGAGCAGTTGCGCGGGCGCCAGGCATCCACCCGCGAGGACGCGGACGACGAGGAACAGTCTGGCGCTCCGGAGCTGATGCCCCGCGGCCAGCAGAGAGGCGTGCTGCGCGCGGCGGCGGCGCCGGATCCCGGACTGATCCCAGGCGGCAGCCGCGCCGAGCAAAGCATGGGTCGGGGAAACCCGGTCCGCAGTGGCGTGCAGCCTGCGGGAGTCGACGGCGGAGCGATCCGTGGCAGGCCGGGGCACGATGGGAACGGACGGAATCTTGCGGCCACGCAACAGCAGGTTCCGCTCCGCCCCGACCGTGCCGCTCAGCCGTCCTTTGCGCCGAGCGCAACGGCGGGCTGGAACGAGATTGCCGGCACGGATGATTCGTTCGACGAGCCCCGCGCGGTGCCGCGGGAAGCGCAACAAACCCGCTCCTCGGCCACGGGCCTCAGGGGCACGATTGGTGCCACCGCTGATGCTGCCGCCAGCCCGGCGGCCGCTACGCGGTCGGCGCAGATCGAGGCGGAACTCGCACGGGAGCTGGAATCCGGCTACTCCGATGCCAGTTCGGCCTCGACCTGGCCGGAGCCGAGTGTGCACTACGCGGATGAGGAACCCCGGGTGGCGGCTGCCGCCGGCGATTCCGATGGCGGTACAACTGCCGTTGGCTCCCGCCGCCGCCAGCGGTCGCGCAAGGGCCTGCTGGTCCTGGCATCTTTGCTCGCCGTGGCGGTCGTGGGCGGCGGGGTCGCGGCCTATATGCGCACCGCGGATCAGGTCGCCTCCGGGCCGCCACCGGTCATCGCACCGCCGGAAGGCGCGGTGAAGGTGGATGCGCCGGCTCAGCAGCAGGAGGCAGCTCAGGAGACGGTAGGTCAGGCGGTTTACAATCGCGTCGCGGGAGCCGCGGCGCCGACCGAGGAGCAGGTCGTCGACGGAGCGGAGGAGCCCGAGGAGATTTCCCGGATCGTGCTGCCGCCTCCCGAGCCGGCGCCGCCACCTCCGGATGCCGCTGCGGCTGACCCGCAGGCCCCCGGCGCTGACGCGGGTGCGGCCGTGGAGCCGACAGCGGGGCCCCGCCGTGTCCGCACCTACCTTGTTCGCCCTGACGGAACGATTGTCGCTTCCGAGGAAGCGCCGGCCGGCGCTGCAGCGCCGGAACAACCGACGCCGGCCGAGGGCGAGCAGCAGGTTGCAGCGCTGTCCGAGGAGCGTCCCGCCGAACCTGTCACGGTCCCGACAGCGCAGATCAACGAGCCGCTCGAAGTTCCCGCAGCCGAAGCTGCGCCAGGCGATGCTCCTGCGGAGCCGAATACTGCGCCGGCGGAGCCCCCGGCCCAGTCAGAGACGCAGGCGGCAATCGCCGACCTGGCGCCGACCCAGTCGCCTGATACGCCGGCGGTACCTCCTGCGGCAGAAGCGACGCCGCCCGGGGCGGTTCCGACGGACGTTGCGTCAGCCCCGAGCGGGGAGGCGGCCGCCCCTCCGGCAGCCGCCGATGGCCACTTTGTCCAGCTCAGCTCCCAGCGGAGCATGGAACAGGCGCAATCGTCCTTCGCTGGGATGAAGCAGCAGTTCGCCTCTGTTCTCGGCCCGCTGAGCGCCGACATCCAGGAAGCCGATCTTGGCGCAAAGGGCACCTATTACCGCGTGCGGGTCGGTCCTTATGCGACGCGGGGCGAGGCGATCACGGTTTGTGAACAGCTGAAGGCTGCCGGCGGCAGCTGCATCGTCACCAAGTAATCGGGACCCGGTGGCCGCCCGCGCCTTTATCTGCGGCCTGCAAGGGACCGAGCTTTCCGAAGACGAACGGGCGTTCCTTCGGGAGGCGCGGCCGTGGGGCATCATCCTGTTCAAGCGAAACATCGCCGACCCGTGGCAGGTGCGGCGGCTCTGCAGGGCTGTGCGCGAAGTCCTCGGGCCGGACGCGCCCGTGCTGACCGATCAGGAGGGCGGCCGCGTCCAGCGGATCGGACCTCCGCACATGCGGGCCTATCCTCCCGGTTCTGCTTACGGACGGCTCTATGAGCTCAATCCGCTGCTGGGCGTTGAAGCCGCCCGCATCGGCGCCAAGCTGATCGCGCTCGACCTCCTCGCCCTCGGGATCAACGTCGATTGCGTGCCCATCCTGGACGTGCCGGTCGAGGGAGGGACGCAGGCCATCGGCGATCGTGCGCTGGGCAGCACCGTTGACTCGGTGACCACCCTCGGCGCCGCCCAGATCGAGGGGCTCATGAGCGGCGGCGTCCTGCCGGTCATGAAGCACATTCCGGGCCATGGCCGGGCAACCGTCGACAGCCACAAAGAGCTTCCGCGTACCGAGGCAACGCTGGCCGAGCTGGAAGCCCAGGATTTCGCGCCGTTCCGCCTCCTGGCGGCAAAGTGCCCGCTGGGCATGACGGCTCACGTCGTCTTCTCGGAAATCGACCCGGCCACGCCGGCCACGCTTTCCGCCTCGATCATCGGTAGGATTATCCGTGAGCGAATCGGCTTCGATGGCGCGCTGATGAGCGACGATATCTCCATGGGGGCACTGTCTGGTGATTTCCGCGGCCGCGCGGAAGCAGCGATCCGGGCCGGCTGTGACCTCGTGCTGCACTGCAATGGGGATCTCGCTGAAGCCTCGGAAGTTGCGGCGGGCGCACCGGAACTGGAGGGCGAAGCGTTGCGCCGGACCGATGCTGCGCTTGCCGCCCGGCAGAAGCCCGACCAGGTCGATCGCCGGGCATTGGAGGCGCGTTTCGATGCGCTGCTCGCCCGGATTGCCGTTGCATGAAAGCGGCGGCCCAGCCATCGGGCACTGACCAGCCGTCGCCGGCAGACGGCGAATTCGAAGAGCCGCGCATCGCTGACGATCGGCTGCGGGTGGATGTCGCCGGCTTCGAAGGACCGCTGGATCTGCTGCTTAAGTTGGCCCGCGACCAAAAGGTGGACCTCGCCCGGATTTCCATCCTGGCGCTTGCCGAGCAATATCTCGCATTCATCGAGGCGGCGCGCAGCCTGCGGCTGGAGATCGCCGCCGACTACCTCGTGATGGCCGCTTGGCTGGCCTACCTGAAATCGCGCACCCTGGTGCCGCAAGACGAAGCCGACGAGGAGCCCAGCGGCGAGGAGCTTGCCGCTGATCTCGCCGCACGCCTGCGCCGGTTCGAGGCAATCCGCGATGCTGGCAAGCGGCTGATGGCCTTGCCGCAATTGGGAATCGAACGGTTGGACCGAGGCATGCCCGAAGCGGTCGCAACACGTCACCAGGTCGTCTGGGATGCCAAACTGTTTGACGTACTGGCGGCATATGGCGCGCTCCGGCTGCGCCAGGTGATCCAGACAGTAGAGGTGCCCAAGCGCGAAATGATGTCCATGGCGGAAGCCCGGGACAGGCTGGGAAGTCTGCTCGGTGTCGCTGTTGGATGGGCCCCGCTCGACAGTCTTCTGGGAGAATATCTTGCCGATCCTCGGCTGAGGGCCAGCGCGCGAGCAAGCGCGCTGTCGGCCAGCCTTGAAATGGTCCGGGAGGGCGAACTGGAGTTCCGGCAGACCGAACCCTTCGCGCCGCTCTATCTCCGCCGCCGCGTCGAAGCCGAGGCTGAGCCCCGCATGGCCGCCAATGGCTGAAGCGCAGGCTGCTCGGGCGCGCAGCAACGTCCGGGACCTTTCGTCCGATCATCACCGGCTGAACCTGCGCATCCTGGAGGCCTTGCTCTTTGCAACTCGGGAGCCGCTCTCCGAGCGCGACATCGCGGCGCGCCTGCCGGAGGGCATCGATATCCGCGCCCTCCTGCTGGAACTGCAGGCCGCCTATGCCGGACGCGGCGTGAACCTCAATGTCAGCGAAGGGAACTGGGCGTTTCGAACAGCGGAGGACCTCGCCTTCGTGCTTCGACGCGAGGTGGTCGAGCAGCGGAAACTCTCGCGGGCTGCCTTGGAAACCCTGGCGATCATCGCCTACCACCAGCCGGTCACCCGCGCCGAGATCGAGGATATCCGCGGCGTGGCTGTGGCCAAGGGAACGCTCGACGTCCTTCTTGAGGCAGAGTGGGTGCGCCTGGCCGGCCGGCGCAGCACGCCGGGCCGCCCGGTGACGTTCGCTACCACGCCGCAATTCCTCGACCATTTCGGGCTAGCTGCGATTGGCGATCTGCCCGGCCTCGCCGACCTCAAGGCTGCCGGGCTTCTGGACGCGTTTGATCGACCGGCCGGTCCGGTGGACTCCCCCGAGCAGGATGGTGAGCGTTTCGAAGCCGACCAGTCCGACACGGACGACGAATGGGACTTTCCGGGCGAGGACGACCCACCAGCCGCCTGATTGCTTGCTGAGCGGCGGGCTTGCGTTCCATAAGCCGCACCATGATCGCCTTGCCAATGAGCCGCACGCGCCGTCGCCGCGCTGCGGCGACGATTGCGTCCGAGCTGAAGCTTGAGGCCGTGACCCGGCGCTTCGGCGGCGTCGCCGCACTCGATGGGATCGACTTGACCGTCCAGCCGGGTGAGATCGTGTCGTTGCTCGGCCATTCGGGCTGCGGCAAGACGACACTGCTGCGCATCGCAGCCGGCGTTGAGGCGCCGACCTCCGGCCGCGTGCTGGTCGACGGCCGCGAGGTTGCCTCGCCGGCGACATTCGTGCCGCCGGAACGGCGCAGCATCGGACTGATGTTCCAGGACTATGCCCTGTTTCCGCACCTCACCATCCTGCGTAACGTGATGTTCGGGCTGACGGCCCTGGACCGCAGGGAGCGCGAGCAGGAAGCACGCGTTGCGCTCGCCCGGGTAGGCCTGGAGCATATTGCGGAATCCTATCCCCACGAAGCGTCGGGTGGCGAGCAGCAGCGCGTCGCCTTGGCTCGTGCCATCGTGCCGCGGCCCGGAATACTGCTGATGGATGAGCCGTTTTCAGGTCTCGACAGCCGACTGCGCGATAGCGTCCGGGCCGACACGCTGTCGGTGCTGCGCGAGACCGGTTCGACGGCCGTCATGGTGACGCACGACCCGGAGGAGGCCATGCGGATGAGCGACCGCATCGTGCTGATGCAGGCGGGCCGCATCGTCCAGCAAGGCTCGGCCCGCGACCTCTACGACCATCCGCAAAGCCTGTTCGCGATGCGCTTCTTCAGCCCGGTCAACGAATTGGACGGCACGATTGTGCAGGGCAGGGCGGTGACGCGGGTCGGTTCCTTCGCAGCCCCTGGAAGGGCAGAGGGGGAGGCCGTAGTGGTCGCGATCCGCCCGCAGGGAATCCAGCTGGCGCCGGCGACGGAGGCGGCCGGTACGCCAGGCCGCATCGTCTCGCGCCACTTTCTGGGCGAAATGGACCTGTTTGAGGTAGCAGTCGAGGGCTCCGACGCTTATCTCATTGCAAGGACCCGGGCCGGCAGCGGCTTGCAGCCCGGCATGGAAACCAGCGTGACGTTCGAAACCAGGGACGTTCTGGTTTTCGCTGACGCCAGGTGATCGCATTGATGCGCGCCCGTGGATTTGCGATAAGGCCGCCACGGGCGGGCATCGGCTTGGACAAACAAGGATTTTGGGAACGCCATGGGTAGCTTCAGCATCTGGCACTGGATCATCGTCATCGGCTTGATCCTTGTGCTCTTCGGTCGCGGCAAGGTTTCCGAACTGATGGGCGACGTCGCAAAAGGCATCAAGAGCTTCAAGAAGGGCATGGCCGACGACGAGACGGATGTGGTCCGGACGGACCAGCGGGTCATCCACCGCGACCCGGCAGATCCGATCGTAGACCGCGTGGACAGCCACACGAAGGTGGGCTGAGGCCGGATCCGGCGGGTTCGGAGCGGGGCCATGTTCGATATCGGCTGGAGCGAGATCCTCGTCATCGCCGTGGTAGCCGTCGTCGTGGTCGGCCCCAAGGAACTGCCCAAGATGCTGCGCACCTTCGGCAAGACCATGGGGACGGTCCGCCGCACGGCGAACGACTTCAAGCGTCAGTTCGACGAAGCCTTGCGAGAGGCGGAACGGCAGGCCGACCTGGGCGATGCCAAGGCCACGATCCAGTCGATCTCGACGATGAACCCGCTGGCTGACCTCAAAAAGGATATTACCACACCCACCGCGCCCAAACCTGCCGTTGTCCCGGTCACCCCGAGCGTGACGCCCGTTGCCGAGGTCCCGACGGTCGAGCCGGTACGCCCGATGGCTGCGCCGCAAAGCGGGAGCGACGCGGCATGAGCAACGACGACATCGAGGCCTCCAAGGCGCCGCTGATCGAACACCTGATCGAATTGCGCTCGCGCCTGCTGCGAGCGGTGGTCGCCATCTTCATTGCCTTTCTCGTCTGCTTCTACTTCGCCGACGAGATTTTCAACATCCTGATCATCCCCTACGAGCAGGCCGCCGGGCCGCTGCGGCCGATCACGCTCATCTATACGGCGCCGCAGGAGTATTTCTTCACGCAGATGAAGCTGGCGCTGTTCGGCGCGCTGTTCATCGCGTTCCCCGTCATCGCCAATCAGATCTACAAGTTCGTTGCGCCGGGCCTGTACCGGCATGAGCGGCACGCCTTTTTGCCCTTCCTGATCGCCACGCCCATTCTCTTCGCTATGGGCGCCATGCTGGTGTTCTTCTTGGTCATGCCGATGGCGATGAGCTTCTTCCTGTCCATGGAGCAGCACGGCGGCCCCGGCGAGGCCTCGATCGAGCTGCTTCCCAAGGTCAATGAATACCTCGGGCTGATCATGACCTTCATCTTCGCGTTCGGCCTGGTGTTCCAGCTGCCCGTCGTCCTCACGCTGCTCGCCCGAGCCGGTATGGTCACTGCGGACGCGCTGAAGACCAAGCGCAAGTGGGCGATCGTCATCGCGTTCATAGTGGCCGCTGTGCTGACCCCGCCCGATCCGATCAGCCAGATCAGCCTGGCGATCCCGTCCTTGCTCCTCTACGAGATTTCGATCCTGGTGGTTCGGATGATCGAATCGCGCCGCGCCCAAGCGGTGGCGGCCGACGCGGCGGCCTGACCGCGCAGCATCCGCTACCGGCAGGCTGTGTTCGTCTCCGCCCGCACTTGACCGGGCTTGTCATTTCATTACCGCTCCGCTCGCCTCAGTCGGTCAGGATTCCGGCCGCTGGGCGGAAGCGAAGGCAAAGAATCTCCCATGCTCGACATCCGATGGATTCGCGACAACCCGGAGGCGCTTGACCGTGCGCTGCATAATCGGGGCGCGGAGCCGCAGGCGAAAACCTTGACCGCGCTTGATGCCGATCGGCGCTCGGCTATCCAGGCCGCGCAGGACGCGCAAACCCGGCGCAACGCGGCGTCCAAGGACATCGGCCAGGCCAAGGCGCAGAAGGATGAGGCGCGCGCGCAGGCGTTAATGGCCGAGGTGGCGAGCCTCAAGGACGACATTCGCGCCGCCGAGGAAGCCGAAAAGGCGGCCAGCAAGGCTCTGGATGACGCGTTGGCGATGGTCCCCAACGTGCCGCTCGAGGACGTGCCCATAGGCGATGAGAGCGCCAACAAGGAGGTCCGGCGTTGGGGCGAGCCGAAGCAGTTTGACTGGGCCAGGGAGCACTTCGAGCTCGGCGAGGCCATGGGCCTCATGGATTTCGAAGCGGCCGCGAAGCTGTCCGGCTCCCGCTTCGTCGTGCTCAAGGGTGGACTGGCGCGGATGGAGCGGGCGCTCGGCCAATTTATGCTGGATCTGCATACGCAGGAGCACGGCTACATCGAAGTTCAACCGCCGGTGCTCGTCAAAGATCAAGCGCTCTTCGGCACCGCGCAGCTGCCGAAATTTGCCCAGGACCAGTTCCGCACCACTGACGATTTCTGGCTGGTCCCCACCGCAGAGGTGCCGCTGACCAATCTGGTCCGCGAGCAAATCCTCGACGATGCGTCCCTGCCACGTCGCTATACGGCGCTCACTCCCTGCTTCCGTTCCGAGGCCGGCTCCGCCGGGCGCGACACGCGCGGCATGCTGCGGCAGCACCAATTCGACAAGGTTGAGCTCGTATCGATCACCACGCCCGAGAAAAGCTTGGACGAACACGAGCGCATGACCGCCTGCGCCGAGGAGGTGCTGCGCCAGCTCGATCTGGCCTACCGAGTCGTGCTCCTGTCCACCGGCGACATGGGTTTTGCCTCGCAGAAGACCTATGACCTGGAAGTCTGGCTGCCGGGTCAGAAAGCCTATCGAGAGATCTCCTCCTGCTCGGTATGCGGCGACTTCCAGGCGCGGCGCATGGATGCCCGATACCGGGGGGAGGGCGGCAAGGCCCTCTTCGTGCACACGCTGAACGGCTCGGGGGTCGCCGTTGGGCGCGCCTTGATCGCCATAATGGAAACCTATCAGAACGAAGACGGCTCGATCAGCGTCCCCGACGTGCTGCGGCCCTATATGGGCCGGATCGAGAAGGTCGGGGCGTGATCGCCTGTCCAGCGGCTCCGTGGTGATAAGCGGGCCCGCCCCCGTGGCGGACGATCAGGACAACCGCGTCCATGCGGCAGCCATGATCCTGCGCCTGCGCAAGCAGGGCATTGCCGACCGCGCACTGCTCAACGCCATCGAAGTGGTGCCGCGCCGGCTGTTCGTGCCCGCCGAGGTGCAGACGCATGCCTATGCCGACCTGGCGCTCCCCATCGAGTGCGGCCAGACCATCAGCTCGCCAACCGTCGTCGGGGCGATGGTGGCAGCCCTGGAGATCAGCGACCGGCACAGCGTCCTGGAGATCGGCACCGGCTCGGGCTACCAGGCGGCGGTCCTCAGCAAGCTGGCGCGGCGGGTCACCACGGTCGAGCGCTTCCGGACCTTGATCCGGCTGGCGGAAGCGCGGTGGCAGGGACTCGGCATCCGCAACATCAGCGCGGTGCTGGCCGACGGGCTGCTCGGCTGGAGCCGGCAGGCGCCTTTCGACCGCATTATCCTCGCGGCGGCGGTCCCGGAGCCGCCGGAAAAGCTGATGGCGCAGCTCGCCGAAAGCGGCTCCTTGATCGCCCCGATCCAGTCCGAGGGAGGGCACCCGCGGCTGACGCTATTTCAGCGCGGCGGCGCGGCGGTGGTCCGTGATCTCGGGCCAGCAAGATTTTTGCCGGCAATGCCTGGAATTGCCCAAACTCTTTAACCCCCTGTCAACCCTGTTCCAGCTTAATCGGACCATCGATTTCCGGGTCCGAGTTGAGCCATGCGCACCGAGCTGTCTGTTACGAAGTCACGCACGATCAAGCTGACCGGCCAGTTGAGTCTTATCGCGCTGCTCGCCGGCCTCGGGTCCGCTTGCAGCATGATACCGCGTGAGCCGATCTTCACCGGCTCGACGTCGAATCAGCAGGCGATCATGTCTGGATCGGCAGGCCAGGCATCGAGCCCTGCGGGATACGGCGCCTATGCCGGACAGTCAGGTGGTGTGCAGAGCAACGACCTGCCGCCGCCGGCCGGCGTTTCGGCCCCGGCCTATGCTTCAGCCCCGGCCCCGTATTCACCGCCCAAGCCATATGCCGCTCCGGGTATGCAGGCCCCGGTCGGGCAGGTCGCCTCTTTGGCGCCCGAGAGCCGGTCGGCTCCGGAGCGCACACGGGGCGCACCGCCGTCCACCTTGGGCGAGCAGGCAGGCAAGATCAGCGGCTCCACTTACGTCGTCCAGTCGGGCGATACGATGTACAACATCGCCCGGCGCAGCGGCATTTCGGTCGATGCTCTGGTGGCGGCCAATGGCGGGTCGACCACCGCCAAGCTCGGCCAGAAAGTGGTGATCCCGGGCGGCAACGCCCCGGCGCAGCAACAGCCAGCTGTGCAAGTCGCCAGCTTGACCCCCCAGGCTGCCGCACCGGCGACCGGACTGCAGACGCTGGCAGTGCCGGCTGGCGCGGCTCCTCCGGCGCCTGCCCCGGCGATGGCCGAAGTTCCGCCTCCAGTTCCCGCGCCGGCCGCCGCCCCCGCGGCCGCTCCGCAGCAGGTCGCACTTGCCCCGGCCACGGCTGCGGCGGGCGCCGCCGCCCCTGCCGCACCGCAGCCCGAAGCGGCTGCGGCCTCAGGCTTCCGCTGGCCGGTGCGCGGCAAGGTGATCGCCGGATTCGGCAAGAAGGCCGATGGCGAGCGCAACGACGGCATCAACCTGGCAGTCCCGGAAGGCACTCCGGTCAAGGCTGCCGAGGACGGCACTGTGATCTACGCCGGCAACGAGTTGAAGAGCTACGGCAACCTCGTCCTGGTCCGTCACTCGAACGGCTGGGTTTCCGCTTACGCGCACAACAGCGAGCTGAAGGTCAAGCGCGGCCAGCAGGTCCGCCGTGGCGAGGTCGTCTCCGTTTCCGGCATGTCGGGCGGCGTGACGACACCGCAGGTGCACTTCGAGCTGAGGAAAGACGCGACCCCGGTCGATCCGCTGCAGCACCTGACCGAGAGCTGAGCCGGGCTCAGCCCAGCCTGATCCCCTTGCGGCCGGCGATCTCCTGGACGAATTGCCAGGCGACCCGGCCGGAGCGGCTGCCGCGGGTGGTCGCCCATTCCAACGCCTGCGGCTGCCACTCGGACGCGGTCGCCGGCACCTCGAAGTGCTCCAGGTAACCGGCGACCATGGCCAGGAACTCGTCCTGGCTGCAATTGTGGAACCCGAGCCATAGGCCGAAGCGGTCCGACAACGATACCTTCTCCTGAACCGCTTCGGACGGGTTGATGGCCGTCGACCGCTCGTTCTCGATCATTTCGCGCGGCAGCAAGTGGCGCCGGTTGGAGGTGGCGTAGAACACGACGTTCTCCGGCCGCCCTTCAATACCACCCTCCAGGGCAGCTTTCAGCGACTTGTAAGAAGCATCGCCGGAGTCGAAGGACAGGTCATCGCAGAACAGGATGAACCGCTCGGGCCGGCCGCGGAGCAGTCCCATCAGGGCCGGCAGGCTTTCGATGTCCTCACGGTGGATTTCCACCAGCTTGAGGGCTGGCTGGCCGTCCGCCAACTCGGCGGAGACCGTCGCGTGGGCGGCCTTGACCAGCGAGGACTTGCCCATGCCGCGGGCGCCCCAGAGCAGCGCGTTATTGGCTGGCAGCCCGGTCGCGAATCGGCGGGTGTTCTCGAGTAGCGTATCGCGCGATCGATCGATCCCTTTCAGGAGCGGCAAGGCGACGCGGTTCACCTTCTGCACCGGCTGCAGGTGGGGCGGGTCGGCGTGCCAGACGAAAGCCTCGGACGCGGAAAGATCGGCCGGACCCCTTTCCGGCGGCGCCAGTCGATCGAGCGCATCGGCGATGCGCAGGATCGCATGCCGCAAGGGGTTGGAACTGTCCTGCAAGTCGGTCTCCGGGAGGGGCGTAGCCGGCGCGATATCATGCGCAGTGGTTGCGCGGTAGGCCGCGCCGGCCCATCTGAAGCCCGAGTTGCAAAGCCACCCGCCGTGACTATAGTCCGCGCGCGATGAGGAGAGGCCGTTTTGCGGCGGCCTAAAGGAAGCGGAAATCCATGTTTGTGAGCCCGGCCTTTGCACAGGCCCTCGGCGGCGGAAGTGGCGCCGGCATTGTGGAAATGCTGCTGCCCTTCGTCCTGATCTTCGTGATCATGTATTTTCTGATCCTGCGGCCGCAGCGCCAGCAGGCGAAGCGGCGCGAGGAGATGCTGAAGGCAATCCGCCGCGGCGACACGGTCGTCACCAACGGCGGCATCCTTGGTAAAGTCACAAAGGTGGTGGACGACAGCGAGGTTGAGTTGCAGATCGCCGACGGCGTCAAGGTTCGCGCGATGCGCGCGCTGATCGCCGAGGTGCGGGCCAAGGGCGAGCCGGTTGCCGGCGAAGCGTCCTGAGGCCCCGAGAGACAGAACATGCTTTACTTCCCGCGGTGGCAGACCGCCCTGATTCTCCTGGTCGTCGCGGCCGGGATTCTTGCCACCATCCCGAATTTCTTTCCCACTGAGACTGTCGCATCTTGGCCGAACTTCCTGCCCAAGAAGCAGATGGTGCTTGGGCTTGACCTACGGGGCGGGGCCCATCTCCTGCTGGAAGTCGACCGCAACAGCGTCATTGAAGATCGCGTAGAGACCCTGGAAGGCGATATCCGCCAGACCTTGCGCGATCAGCGCATCGGCTATCGCAATCTCACGACCCGTGGGCAGGACGTGTCGTTGACGTTGCGCGACCCGGCCCAGACAGAGGCTGCCCTGACGGCATTGCAGCCCTTCGCCGCGCCGATCCAATCGGGCGTTTTTGGGCAGGGGTCCGTCAACGAGGTTGCGATCGCCGAGAATGGCGGCCGCATCACTGTCTCCCTCAGCAATGAGGGCATTGAAGCGCGGATGCGCTCGGCCGTGACGCAAAGCATCGAGGTGCTGGGGCGGCGGCTGGACGCACTTGGAACGACGGAACCTTCCATCCAGGCGGAAGGGACGCAGCGCATCCTTGTGCAAGCGCCCGGCGCAGGCCAGGAGGAAACGGCGCAGCTGAAAGCCCTGCTTGGCCAGACGGCGCGCATGACGTTCCACATGGAATGCGCGGAAGGCAACGCCGCCCAGGCGGCGCAATCCGGTCCGCCGGTCGGCTGCGAACTGATCGAGTCCGAAGGAGGGGATGAGCCGCCCATCCTCGTTGAAACGCGGCCGCTGCTCTCCGGCGACGATTTGGCCGACGCGCAGCCGGCTTTCGATCAGCAGACCAATCAGCCGATCGTCACCTTCCGCTTCAATACGCGCGGCGGCGCCATCTTCGGTGATGTGACGCAGGCCAACATCGGCCGCCGCTTTGCTGTCGTGCTGGACGAGAAGTTCATCACTGCGCCCGTCATCCGCTCGGCCATCATCGGTGGCACCGGTCAGATCGAGGGCAATTTCACCGTCGAGAGCGCGCAGAACCTCGCAGTGCTGATGCGCGCCGGCGCCTTGCCGGCGGACCTGACGATTGTCGAGGAGCGCACGGTCGGGCCGAGCCTCGGGCAGGATTCCATTCGCGCCGGGCAACTCGCCGCCCTGATCGGCACCCTGGCCGTCACCCTCTTCATGATCGCGTGTTACGGCGTGACGTTCGGCGGGATCGCCGTCCTGGCGCTGCTGGGCAACCTGGTCCTGATCATGGGCGTCCTGACGATGCTCGGGGCCACCCTGACGCTGCCCGGCATCGCCGGCATCGTCCTCACGGTAGGCATGGCGGTGGATTCCAACGTGCTGATCTACGAGCGGATGCGCGAAGAAGCACGGCAGGGGCGCTCCACCATCAATGCCATCCAGTCCGGGTTCAGCCTGGCGTTCGGCACCATCGTCGACTCCAACCTGACGACGCTGATCGCCGCCATCGCCATGTTCTCGCTGGGATCGGGCCCGATCCGCGGCTTCGCGGTCACCCTGGCCATCGGCATTATCACGACGCTCTTCACAGCCTATCTTCTCACCAGGCTGATGGTGGCCGTCTGGGTCAGCCGGACCCGGCCCAAGCTGCTGCCGATCTGAGGCGCGAAGATCATGAAGCCCATCCGCCTCGTTCCCGACAACGTCAACATCCCGTTCATGCGGCTGGCCAGGTTCGGCCTGCCGTTCTCCGTCTTGACGATGGTGCTGTCCATCGTCGCCTTTCTGACCTTCGGTCTGAACCTCGGCATCGATTTCAAGGGCGGCACCCTGATCGAGGTGCAAAGCACCGCGCCGCAGGCCGACCTCGGCGATATCCGCAGCCGTTTGGAGGCGCTGAACCTCGGCGATGTGGAGGTGCAGGGGATAGGCGACATGCGCGACGTGCTGATCCGCATCGCGACCCAACCCGGCGGCGACGCGGCGCAGCAGGAGGCCGTCCGCCGCGTTCAGGAGACGCTCGGGCAGCAGGAATACACCTATCGACGGGTCGAGGTTGTGGGCCCGCGCGTTTCGGGTGAACTAGCCTGGTCGGGAACGCTTTCCGTCATCTTCACGGTGGCCGGGATTCTCCTCTACATCTGGTTCCGCTTCGAATGGCAGTTCGGCATCGCCGCCGTTGCTACGCTCGCCCACGACGTGCTGGTGACGGTCGGCTTCTTCGCCGTGCTGCAACTTGATTTCAATCTCACCAGCATCGCCGCGATCCTCACGATCCTCGGTTATTCGCTGAACGACACGGTCGTGGTTTTCGATCGCGTCCGCGAGATCTTGCGCCGCTATAAACGGCTGTCAATGACCGAGGTAGTGGACGTGGCGACCAACCAGACGTTGGGCCGCACCGTGATGACCTCGTTGACGACGCTGATCGCGCTAGTAGCGCTCTTCCTGTTCGGCGGGCCGGTGCTGCAGTCGTTCACCGCGGCAATGATCTGGGGCGTCTTCACCGGCACGTATTCATCGATCTTCATCGGCGGCCCGATCCTGATCTATCTCGGCGTGCGGCGCAGTCCGTCTGCCACCGAGGCTTCTGACCCGGAACCCGGCGGAGAACTGATCACGCGATGAGCAGCAGCGGCGGCTTCCTGATCGAGCCCGCCCGCTTTCCCGGACGCGCGCCGATTGAGGCTTATGGAAACGGCGGCTTCCGCTTTGCCGAAATGTCCCACCGCGGCTCGATCCTGGCGCTGCCGAGCGGCATCGAGTCATGGGCCCTCGCGGACGCGACCGGTATCACGACGCAAGCCGTTTCCCGGCTGGTCGATGAGGCCCGCGACATCGACATCCTGCTGATCGGGACCGGAGATGCCCTGGTTCCGCTGCCGCGCGAGACACGCGCCGCCCTCGATGGAGCTGGCCTGTTTCCCGATCTGATGGCCACCGGCGCGGCGGTGCGGACCTACAACGTGCTGCTCTCGGAAGGGCGGCAGGTCGCCGCGGCGCTGATTGCCGTGGAGAAGGTGCGCTGACGGTGCAATGGCGGAAAGCGAAGCCGACCTTGCCTATCTGACCGACCTTGTCAGGACCTACGACCGGCCGCGCTACTTTTCCGTCCTCTTCGCGCCGCGCGCGCTGCAGGAAGACCTCTTCGCCCTTTATGCCTTTGCGGTCGAGATCGGCCGGATTCCCGATCAGGTAAAGGACGCGACACTCGGCGAGATCCGCCTGCAATGGTGGCACAATTCGCTCAAAGGAGCCGTGGCAGGGCAGGGCGCAGCCAACCCGACCCTCCGCGCCGCCGCGGACGTCATCTCTCGCCATGCGCTACCCCTGCCGGCCCTCCTGGCCATGATCGATGCGCGGACGGCCGACCTCTACAGCGATCCGCCGCCGAGCCTCCTCGATCTGGAGGGGCGGCTTGGCGAGACAGAATCGGCCACCTTTCAGCTCGCCGCGATCGTCTGCGGGTCGAGAGGGCCCGAAAGCGCCGAAGCGGCCGGCCATGCCGGCATTGCCTACGGGATCGCCGCGCGTCTCGCGACAATCTCGGCCGCCCGGGCTCGCGGCCGCACGTTTGTGCCGCTGGAAACCCTCGCCCGCGAAGGACTGGGCCTTCCGGACTTGCTCGCAGCAACCCCTCGGCCCGAAGTGATGCGCGTCATCGGGCATATGGTTGATCACGGGCGCCATCACCTGGACCTTGCGCGCCGGCATCTTCGGTCGGTGCCGCGCAGCTTCCGGCCGGCATTCCTGCCGCTGGCTGTGGTCGAACCGTGGCTGAGCCGAATAGCGCGGGAAGGCACTGCGCTCCTGCAAAGTCCGGTCACTTTGGCAGATATCACCATGCTCACCCGGATCGGACTCGCGAAGCTCTCAGGCCTCGGCAAGGGCACGGAGCCTAGGCGATGACCGGCGGCTTGTTTGCGCGTCTGTGGGCGCTCCGCGGCGCGGCGCTCACCGGGATCGAGCGCTTCCCCGTAGCGCTGCTGTGGCTTGCCGGCTTCGTCGTTGTCGTCAATCTGGACATCGCCGGTGCGCTGGACCTCGACGGCGAGGTAATCGCGCGCGCCGGAGCGGCTTCGGGAGCCGCGGCGGCAATCGCCACCGCCTGGGTGCTGTCGTGCGAACGCCGGGCGCTTTCGCCCCCGATCCGACACGGCGCCTCGTTTGCTCTCGCCGCATTGTTCGGGGCGGCGATCTGGTTCTGGGATCCTCTGGCCGTGGCGCCGCCCGCACTGGTGACGGCGGCCGTGCTCGCCGTCCCGCTCGCACCTTATCTCCGGCGGGAAGCCGGCGGTTTCTGGGGGTTCTTCTGGGCCTTGGTGCATGCCGGCGCGCTGGCGTTCCTGGCCGTGATTATTTTCTGCATCGGGCTCAGCGCCATTCTCGCCAGCCTGCAATATCTTTTCGACATCGACATCGATTGGTCGATCTACGGCCACGTCTGGTCGATTGGGCTGGGCTTCGTGGGACCGCTGTTCGCGCTTGCCCTCGTGCCGCGGCTTTTTCCCGACCGCGATCTGGTCGACGCCAACGACGTCTTCATCACCGCCGTCCGCATCCTGGCGGATTTCGTCGCCATTCCGCTGATCGCCGCCTACGCCGTGATCCTTCACGCCTATGCTCTGAAGATCCTTCTCACGGGCGAGGTGCCGCGCAACCAGATCGGCTGGATGGTGTTGAGCTTCGGCCTCGCGGTCATGTCGCTGCGCATCCTCGTCCATCCGCTGCGCACCGTCGGCAGAGTGCCGACCCGGCTCTTTTTGCGCTTCTGGGCGCTTCCGCTCGTCGTCCCGCTGATGCTGCTGGCCGGCGCTGTCGGGCAGCGCATCTCGGATTACGGGGTTACGCCCGAGCGCTACGGTGTCGCGCTCTTTGCAATCTTCCTGGCTACCGTCCTGCTGGCCCAACTGCACCCTCGCTGGCGGGGTGATATCCGGGTCATACCAGGTCTCGGTGCGGTCTGGCTGCTGATCGCCAGCTTTGGACCATGGGGCGTCCTGTCGGTTTCCGCGGCATCCCAGACGAGCAGGCTGGTCGACCATTTGGCGGCGGCGAATGCGCTGCAAGGCACAAGCCTGGCCGGAACGCCCGAGCTTCCTCCCACGGCCGCGCGCGACGTCCACTCAATCGTCTTCATGCTGCACGAGATCGGGCAACTCGAGCGCCTGCGCCCGCTTTTCGCCGCCGCAGCCGGCCTCCCCGATGATCCTTTCACGCCACCGGCAGACGCCGGCAAACGGCCGGACTGGCTGCCCAGGCAAGTGCTCGCCGCGCTCGACGCCGAAGACGTTCCCGCCATTGCGGATCCGGATGGGCGATTCTGGACGGAGCCGGGTCGGCCCGCGGCGGTACCGCTGGTCGGCTACGACGTGATGGTTCCTTACGTGGCTTGGAGCGGTCCTGCCACGACGGTGATCGAGGTTCCCGGACTTCCGCTGAGCATCGAGATGAGCGAACTGGAAATAGCCTTTTCGGACACGGCGGGGCGGATTGTCTTGCCGCGCGAGGAGATCAGGAAGGCTATCGCTCAGCGGCTTGATCTTGCCATGGCGGGAGGAGATCCGGCCGGCGAGCCGCTTTTTGTCGAGATGGTGCCCCAAGGACGCCGGATCGGGGTCCTTCTTGAGAATCTGGGCGGCCAGGTTACGGGAGACGAGCTGCGCCTGGGCTCCGGAAGGATGATCCTGTTCTTGCGTCGCGCCGACTGGAGCGGCTGATCAGGCTGCGAGTTTTTGCGCCTCGCCGAGCCATGCTTCGAAGTCCTGCAGCGCGCGCCGCGACAGGGCACGCTTGCGGGCCAATGTCTTGGCGCGGCCTCTCAGCCGGGCGCCGCTCTCGTCCTTCACCGCTCCCTCGATGGGCGGGAACAGTCCGAAGTTGATGTTCATCGGCTGGAACTGGTTCTGCGTCTCGCCGGCGACAGCCAGCCGGCCCGTGACATGCGCCAGCAACGCACCATGCGCCGAAGTGGGGGGCGGGCAGGCGGGAGCACGGCCTGCCGCTTCCGCGCCGGCAAAGCGGGCCGCCAGCAAGCCGATTGCGGCCGATTCGACATAGCCTTCGCAGCCGGTGATCTGGCCGGCGAAGCGGATGTGCGGCGCCGATTTGAGACGCAACGTTTCATCGAGCAGCGCCGGTGAGTTCAGGAACGTGTTGCGGTGCAAGCCGCCAAGCCGCGCAAACTCAGCCTCCTCCAGTCCGGGGATTGTTCGGAACAGCCTTACCTGCTCGCCGTATTTCATCTTCGTCTGAAAACCGACCATGTTGAACAGGGTGCCGAGCTGGTTGTCCTGCCGCAGCTGCACGACGGCATAGGACTTCACGTCGGGCGAATGCGGATTGGTGAGTCCGAAAGGCTTCATCGGCCCGTGCCGCAGCGTCTCGATCCCACGCTCGGCCATCACCTCAATGGGCAGACAGCCGTCGAAATAGGGTGTGTCCTTCTCCCACTCGCGGAAGTCGACCTTTTCGGCCGTGAGCAGCCCTTCCACGAAAGCATGATACTGGTCGCGATCAAGTGGGCAGTTGATGTAGTCGGCGCCGGTGCCGCCCGGGCCGGGCTTGTCGTAGCGCGACTGGAACCAGGCGACATCCATGTTGATGGTTTCGCGATGCACAATCGGCGCAATCGCGTCGAAGAATGCCAGGCGGCTTTCGCCTGTCGCGGCCTGCATCGAAGCCGCAAGTGCCGGCGAAGTCAGGGGACCCGTTGCCATGATCGTGGCGCCCCATTGCGGAGGGGGCAATTCAGTCACTTCCCCTGGCTCGATCCGGATCAGCGGGTGGGCACGGAGGGCGCCGGTCACCGCTTCGGAGAAGCCGACCCTATCGACCGCCAGGGCCCCGCCGGCGGGCAGCTGGTTGGCGTCGCCCATCCGCATGATCAGTGATCCGGCGCGGCGCATCTCGGCATGGAGAAGCCCGACTGCGTTGGTCTCGGCGTCGTCGGAGCGGAATGAATTGGAGCAGACGAGCTCGGCGAACCCAGCTGTCTGGTGCGCGGCGGTCATCACCGCCGGCCGCATTTCATGCAGCACGACGGGGAGTCCGGCTTCCGCCAGCTGCCAGGCAGCTTCGGATCCGGCGAGCCCGGCGCCGATGACATGAACAGGCGGCTTTGTGTGAGGCATGCCCAGGATATGGGATGAACCGGGTCTCGGCGGCAAGTCTGTCGCGGGCGGTACGGCGCAGCAGCAAAAAGGCCGGCGGGCGTTGGCGCCCCCGGCCTTGGTGAACGGCGATTGCCCCGCAGCTTAGATGCGGGACGCCTCGCGCGCCAGGCGGCTGATGTCGACGCGGTTGATGCCGAGGTCGTTCAGCTCATGGGTGGACAGGCCCTGCAGCTCGCGAACCGTGTCGCGATAACGGCGCCAGCGGCGGAACCGGTCGTAGAGGGAGTTGGTCTTGCGTGTCATAGTATTCTTCCTGTTTGGCAGCCGCGGAGCTCCCGCGGCCACGCAAGGGATATAAGAAGACGAGCCGAAATTGTGCAGCGCAGCAAACGCATGGCAGCCCTGCCCAGCAGGGTCCCTCGTGCAACAATTCCGTAACCTTTCCCTGATCTTACCTTGGGGTTGAGGCACAGCGGATTCGCATTCACTCCGCTGCTTCGACGACCCGCCTGACTGGCCGGCGGCCGAGCAGGTCCTTCAGGAAGCGACCCGTATAGGATCGCTTTTCCTTCATGATCGCCTCCGGGCGGCCGCAGGCGACGATCTCGCCGCCGCCGTCGCCACCTTCGGGCCCGATATCGATGATCCAGTCGGCGGTCTTGATGACCTCCAGATTGTGCTCGATCACCGCGACCGTGTTGCCCTGGCCGACAAGCTCATGAAGCACCTCCAGCAACTTGGCGACGTCGTGGAAGTGCAGCCCGGTGGTCGGCTCATCCAGGATATAAAGGGTGCGGCCGGTCGCCCGCTTGCACAGCTCCTTGGCGAGCTTGACGCGCTGCGCCTCGCCGCCCGACAGTGTCGTCGCCTGCTGCCCGACATGGATGTAGCCCAGCCCGACCTGCTGCAGGGTGGCGAAGGTGTTGCGCACCCGCGGCACGGCCTGGAAGAACTCGACGGCTTCGTCCACCGTCATGTCGAGCACGTCGGCGATCGACTTGCCCTTGAAGGTCACCTCCAGCGTTTCGCGGTTGTAGCGTTTTCCCTTGCAGACGTCGCAGGTGACATAAACGTCAGGCAGGAAGTGCATCTCGATTTTGATGACACCGTCGCCTTGGCAGGCTTCGCAACGCCCGCTCTTGACGTTGAACGAGAAGCGGCCGGCCTGGTAGCCGCGCGCCTTGGCCTCGGGCAGCCCGGCGAACCAGTCGCGGATCGGCGTGAACGCGCCGGTATACGTGGCCGGATTGGACCGCGGCGTGCGGCCGATCGGCGACTGGTCGATGTCGATGACCTTGTCGAGGAACTCCAGCCCGCTGATCGCCGCGTGCGGCGCGGGATGCTCGCGTGCGCCGTTCAGCTGCTTGGCGACCGCCTTGTAGATCGTATCGATCAGCAGCGTCGACTTTCCGCCGCCCGAGACGCCGGTCACGCAGGTAAAGGTGCCGAGCGGGATGGCCGCCTCGACGTTCTTCAGGTTGTTGCCGGTTGCCCCGGTCACGCGCAGTCGTCGGGACTTCGAGATGTCGCGGCGCTTCGCCGGCATGGGGATTTCGAGATCGCCTGACAGATACTGGCCGGTGATCGAATCGGGGTTGGCCATGATCTCCGCCGGCGTGCCTTCCGCCACGATGCGGCCGCCATGTACGCCGGCATAAGGCCCGACATCCACCACGTGATCGGCGGCCAAGATCGCATCCTCGTCATGCTCGACAACAATCACGGTGTTGCCGAGGTCGCGCAGGTGCCGCAGCGTCGCCAGGAGCCGCTCGTTGTCGCGCTGATGCAGGCCGATCGACGGCTCGTCGAGTACGTAAAGCACGCCCGTCAGGCCGGAACCGATCTGAGAGGCGAGGCGGATACGCTGGCTTTCGCCGCCCGACAACGAGCCGGAACCCCGCGCCAATGTCAGGTAATCGAGCCCGACGTCATTGAGGAACGCCAGCCGTTCGCGGATCTCTTTCAGAATTCGGACGGCGATCTCGGTCTGCTTGGCACTGAGCGAGCCAGGCAGTTCGGTAAACCAGCTCTCCGCATGGCGGATGGACTTCTGGGCGACCTCGCCGATGTGCAGGCCGCCGACTTTGACCGCCAGCGCCTCGGGCTTGAGCCGATATCCGTGGCAGACCTCGCAGGGCTTGTCGGAGAAGAACCGGCCGATCTCGTCGCGGATCCAGGCCGAATCGGTTTCCTTCCAGCGGCGCTCCAGGTTCGGGATCACGCCCTCAAAGACCTTGCTGGTCTGGTACGAGCGCAGCCCGTCGTCATAGGTGAAGGCGATCTTCTCCTTGCCGGTACCGTAAAGGATCGCCTTGGCGGCCCCCTCCGGCAGGTCGGCCCAGCGGCTATTCAGTTTGAAACCGAAATGGCGCGCAAGTCCGTCCAGGGTCTGCTGGTAATAGGGCGAGGAGGTCCGCGCCCACGGGTAGATCGCGCCGTTCTTGAGCGCGAGGTTGTGGTCGGGGACGACCAGGTCCGGGTCGATCGCCTGCTTGGTGCCGAGCCCGTCGCATTCGGGGCAGGCGCCGAATGGATTGTTGAACGAGAACAGCCGCGGTTCGATCTCGGCGATGGTGAAGCCGGAAACCGGGCAGGCGAACTTTTCGGAGAACACGATCCGGTGCGGCACCGCGCCCTCCGGGCCGTCGGCGTATTCAGCAATGGCGATCCCGTCAGCGATCCCCAACGCCGTTTCCAAGGAGTCGGCGAGCCGCGAGCCGATATCCGGACGCACGACCACCCGGTCCACCACGATGTCGATGTCGTGCTTGAGCTTCTTGTCGAGGGCAGGGGCCTCGGCGATCTCGTAGAACGTGCCGTCGACCTTGGCGCGCTGAAAGCCCTTCTTCTGGAACTCCGCCATCTCCTTTCGGTATTCGCCTTTGCGGCCGCGCACGACGGGCGCCAGCAGGTAGAGCCGCGTGCCCTCGGGCAGCGCCAGGACGCGGTCCACCATCTGGCTGACAGTCTGGCTCTCGATCGGCAAGCCGGTCGCCGGCGAATAGGGAACGCCGACGCGCGCAAAGAGCAGGCGCATGTAGTCGTAGATCTCGGTGACCGTGCCGACCGTGGAGCGCGGGTTGCGAGACGTGGTCTTCTGCTCGATCGAGATCGCCGGAGACAGCCCGTCGATCTGATCGACGTCCGGCTTCTGCATCATTTCCAGGAACTGCCGCGCATAGGCCGACAGCGACTCCACGTAACGGCGCTGACCCTCGGCGTAGATCGTATCGAAGGCGAGCGACGACTTTCCCGACCCCGACAGGCCGGTCATGACGATCAGGCTGTCGCGCGGCAGATCGAGATCGACGTTCTTGAGGTTGTGCTCGCGCGCGCCGCGCACCGAGATGGTCTTTTGCGGATCCGTCATGTCCGTCCTGGAGGGCTTGGCTGCCGGGCGACACGCACGTCCGGTCCGCGGAGGCTTATCTAATGCGTCGGGCGCCAACCCGGAAGTGTCGGGAAGCGCGGCAGCGGGCATGTTCCCGCAATTCACTGGCTTCCATAGGTGAGCCGGACATCGCCGGCCTCCGTGATCTCCCATTCCGGGTTCCAGGCGACCTCCCAAAGGTGCCCGTCCGGATCGGCAAAATAGCCGGAATATCCGCCCCAGAACGCGTCATGGGCTTCCTTGACGATCCGTCCGCCGGCCTGTCGGACTTCCGTAAGAACGGTGTCCACCCCCGCCCGGTCGCGCGCATTGTGGGCCAGAACGATGCCGCTGAAGCCCTGCCCAGCCGGGGCAACCGTCGCATCGGCGGCGAGGCTTTCCCGGCTGAACAGGGACAGAACAACACCGTTCAACTGGAAGAAGGCAACCTCGGCGTGACTATTGCCACGTCGCCAGCCCAGCGCTTCGTAGAATCGCAACGAGCGTCCCAGATCCGCGACGCCAAGGGTGACCACGCTCAGCCGCTGTTCCATCGCTCCCTCCCGCCAGAACCGGACCGTCGCTCCGCCCAAACACGTACGGCAGGACTGCTTGACTCCGGTGCGTGCCGGAACATACAGTGAACGACCGCGGCCTGCAAGTTGCAGCGTCAAGGTCGTTGTGGAAAGCAGGCCGGTGAACCGCGGGTCGGTGCGGAGGGAGTTATGGCGGGAAGCGTCAACAAGGTCATCCTGGTCGGCAATCTCGGGCAGGATCCGGAAGTCCGGCGTACCCAGGATGGACGCCCGATTGTCAACCTGCGGCTGGCCACGTCGGAAAGCTGGCGCGACCGGAATACCGGCGAGCGCAAGGAAAAGACGGAATGGCACCGCGTAGTGATCTTCAGCGAGGGGCTGTGCAAGGTTGCCGAGCAGTATCTGAAGAAGGGCTCAACCGTATACATCGAGGGACAGTTGCAGACCCGAACGTACGAGAAGGAGGGTCAGACCCACTATTCCACGGAGATCGTACTGCAGGGCTTCAACTCCACGCTGACGATGCTCGGCGGTCGCGGCGGCGGCGGCGAGATGGAGGACCGTTCGGGGCGCGGCGCCGATTTCGGCAGTTCCGGGCCCATGGACCGCGGCAACCAGAATGTTGGGGCTAGGGGCGGATCGAAGTTCAAGGAAGAACTTGACGACGAAATCCCGTTCTAAACGGGCGTCCGGCGGAGCCCAGGGCGGCGCGTGGATTCGTCGCGCGGGAATCCTTTGATTTCCGCCTGGATTTGCTGTTTCGCTGAGCCCCGCCTCCGGAGGGCGACAGGATGACAGATTCGAACGGTTCCACGGGACCGCTCGCGGGGATACGGGTGTTGCTGGTCGAGGATGAGACCCTCGTCGCCATGCTTCTGGAAGACATGATCGCCGACCTTGGCGGCACCGTTCTGCGGTCGGCGTCGCGGGTGGCGCGCGCTTTGGAGTTCGTACAGGACACCTCGCTGGATTTCGATTTGGCGGTGCTGGACGTCAATCTTGCGGGCGAAGAAGCCTTTCCTATCGCTGATGCGCTGGCACGGCGCGGCGTGCCCTTCGCTTTCTCGACCGGTTACGGCAATGCCGGCTTGCCCGATGCTTGGCGAAGCCGTCCGACCCTGCAGAAGCCGTTCACGCAGGACCAGGTGACGACTGTTCTGACCCACGCGCTGAAGCCGCCTGCCGACGGGACTTTTACGCCGCAGCCTTGATCAGGGCGGTCACTCCGTCAGCGACGAACTGCACCGCCAGTGCTGCTAGGATCAGGCCGAGCAGACGCGTCAACACGATGCGGCCGGTTGCCCCGAGCAATACGTCCATGCGTTCGGCTGCGAAGAACACAACCCACGCTGCGAGGAGATTTATCGCCACGATGACGATCAGGAAGACGCGGCCAAGCAGGTCGGAGTAAGTGCCCGACAGCAGGATGGTGGCCGAGATCGCGCCAGGGCCGGCGATCAGCGGAATGGCGAGCGGGAAGATGGCAATGTCGCGGATCTGGTCGATCGTGACTGCCCGTTCGGCGCTTTTCTCGTGCCGGTCCTGCCGCTTCTCGAAGATCATATCGAAGGCGATGTGAAACAGCAGCAGGCCGCCGGCAATCCGGAATGCGTGGATGGTGACCCCGAAGACCTGCAGGATCCCGGTTCCGGCAACCGCAAACAGGACCAGGATCAGGAAAGCCGTGACGGAAGCCCGCGTGGCGATCTGGCTTCGCTGGGCCCGGCTCATCCCGGCAGTCACGCCTAGGAAAAGCGGCGCAAGCCCCGGCGGGTCGATGGTGACGAACAATGTGACGAACGCCGTGATCAGGTCTTGCATGGTCCAAGCAACGAACGATCAGCGAGGCAGAATGCCGTCGGTTACGGGCAGCTTTCAAGCATTGGGACCGGCCATCGGTGGCGTGGTCATCAACAACAATGTGCAACCTATGGCTAAGACCTTGATAAACCATCGGATTTAGCTGCTTGAAAATTGGTGTTCGATCGCCAGATAAGGTATGAACGCGCAGTTCCTCACCGCAAACGATTCTTGAACCTTGGCTGACGAGAGCACTCCGCCGCACGGCGGCCGCGACGGCGATATCCGTCCGATTTCCATCACCGACGAGATGAGGCGCTCCTACGTCGACTACGCCATGAGCGTGATCGTCAGCCGGGCCCTGCCGGACGTCCGCGATGGGCTGAAGCCGGTGCATCGCCGGATCCTGTTCTCGATGAGCGAGCAGGGCTACGACTGGAACAAGCCGTACCGGAAGTCGGCGCGCGTCATCGGCGATGTCATCGGCAAATACCACCCGCACGGCGACCAGTCGGTCTACGATGCGCTGGTGCGCATGGCCCAGGATTTCTCCATGCGTGTGCCTCTGGTCGACGGCCAGGGTAATTTCGGCTCGCTCGACGGCGACCCGCCGGCGGCGATGCGTTACACCGAAGTCCGGCTTGAGAAGGCGGCGCATTCGCTGCTCGAGGACCTCGACAAGAACACAGTCGATTTCCGCGCCAACTACGACGACTCGCTGCAGGAGCCGGTTGTCCTGCCGGCCCGCTTTCCGAACCTGCTCGTCAACGGAGCGGGCGGCATTGCGGTGGGCATGGCCACCAACATCCCGCCGCATAATCTTGGCGAGGTGATCGACGCGACCATCGCCCTGATGGAGGATCCGGCGATCGGCACGATCGAGCTGATGGGCTTCATGCCGGGTCCGGATTTCCCCACGGGCGGCCTCATCCTCGGCCGGGCCGGCATCCGCTCCGCCTACGAGACGGGTCGCGGTTCGGTCGTGATGCGCGGCCGAGTCTCCTTCGAAACGGTGCGGCGCGAGCGCGAAGCCATCATCGTGTCCGAGGTTCCCTACCAGGTGAACAAGGCGACGATGATCGAGAAAATCGCCGAACTGGTGCGGGAGAAACGCATCGAGGGCATCGCCGACATCCGCGACGAATCCGACCGCGACGGGGTTCGCGTCGTCATTGAGTTGAAGCGCGACGCGGTGCCCGACGTGGTGCTCAACCAGCTCTACCGGTTCACGCCGCTGCAGACGAGCTTCGGCGTCAACATGGTCGCGCTGAATGGCGGCCGCCCCGAGCAGCTTGCGCTCAAGGACATCCTGTCGAGCTTCGTCGCCTTCCGCGAGGAGGTGGTCAGCCGCCGCACCAAGTTCCTGCTCAACAAGGCGCGCGAGCGGGCGCACGTGTTGGTGGGGTTGGCGATCGCGGTTGCCAACATCGACGAGGTGATCGCGCTGATCCGCGCCGCGCCCGACCCGCAGACTGCGCGCGAAAGCCTGCGCGAGCGGCATTGGCCGGCGCAGGACGTCGAGGCGTTGATCCAGCTGATCGCCGATCCGCGCCACCTGATCGCAGCCGACGGAACATACCGTCTTTCCGAGGAGCAGGCGAGGGCGATCCTCGACCTGCGCCTGCAGCGGCTTACGGCGCTTGGCCGCGATGAGATCGCTGACGAGCTCGAGAAGCTCGCGGCGGAAATCCGCGATTACCTAGATATTTTGGGCTCCCGCGAACGCATCCAGACCATCATCCGGGAGGAGCTGGTCGACATCCGCGAGGAGTTTGCGACGCCTCGGAAAACGGAGATCGTCGACGGCGGAGCCGACCTCGATGACGAGGATCTGATCCAGCGCGAGGACATGGTCGTCACTGTGAGCCACACCGGCTACATCAAGCGGGTGGCGCTGTCGGAATACCGTGCGCAGCGGCGCGGCGGCAAAGGCCGCTCCGGCATGGCGACACGCGAGGAAGACTTCGTCACCAAGCTCTTCGTTGCCAATACGCACACCCCGATCCTGTTCTTCTCCTCACGCGGCATCGCCTACAAGATGAAGGTATGGCGGCTGCCGCTTGCCGCCCCGCAAGGCCGCGGCAAGGCGCTCATCAACCTCCTTCCGCTGCAGCAGGGCGAGCGCATCACCTCGATCCTGCCGCTGCCGGAGGACGAGGCGACGTGGGATAATCTCGACGTGATCTTCGCCACGACGCGCGGCACGGTGCGTCGCAACAAGCTGTCCGATTTCACCCAGGTGAACCGCAACGGCAAGATTGCCATGAAGCTCGAAGGTGAGGGAGATGCCATCGTCGGCGTTGAAATCGCCACGCCTCGCGACGACGTATTTCTCACCACGTCGGGCGGCAGGTGCATTCGTTTTGATATTGGCCATTTGCGGGTCTTCCAGAGCCGGGATTCCATGGGCGTTCGTGGCATTTCAGTCAGTGAAGACGATCGAGTGATCTCTCTGTCGATCCTTCACCATTTTGACGCGTCGCCGGCAGAGCGTGCCCTCTATCTCAGGCAGGCGTCAGCGATTCGACGTGCAGTGACGGGGGAAGAGGAACCAGCCTCGCCTAACGACGACGACCTTGATGATGAAGGTGAGGACTCGGAGGTGGTCGAGGGAGTCGCCATGCTCTCGCCGGAACGTTACGCCCAAATGAGCGCGGCGGAGCAGTTCGTGCTGACCGCGACGGAGTTCGGTTACGGGAAGTGGTCCTCTTCGTACCACTTCCGGATTTCCGGGCGGGGCGGCAAGGGGATAAAGGCTACGGATACATCCAAGCTCAGCGAAATCGGCCACTTGGTTGCCGCATTCCCCGTTGAGCCCAGCGACGAGATCATGCTGGTCACTGATGGCGGCAAAATGATCCGAACGCCAGTAGAGGGCATCCGCTTCGTCAGCCGCGCGTCAAAGGGCGTTCGGATATTCAACACCGCGGCAGGCGAGAAGGTCGTGTCCGTCGAGCACATTCCCGATCCGGGCGAGGCTGAGACGAGCGGTCCCGACGACCAGGGCGGGTCCGATGATCCTGGCGAGCAGCCGGAAGGTCCGGATACCGAATAACTTGTAGCCGGGCGAGCCAGCGGATGTCGCTGCTGCCCGGCGGATCGTTGCGCCGGGGCCGGCTAGCGGCTATGGCCGGTTATGGCCCGAACCGCTCTCTACCCCGGCAGCTTCGACCCGCTGACGAACGGCCACGTGGATGTGATCCGCGCGGCGTGCCGGGTGTGCGACCGTTTGGTCGTCGCTGTCGGCGTGCACCCCTCCAAAGCGCCGATGCTCTCCGGGGAAGCACGGCTTGAGATCATCAAGGCCATTGCCGGTCCGATCGGGCGCGAGGGGGGAACGTCCGTGGAGGCGATCACATTCGACAACCTGGCAGTCGACATCGCCGCCGAGGTCGGCGCCACCATCATCATCCGCGGCCTTCGCAACGGCAGCGACCTCGATTACGAGATGCAGATGGCGGGCATGAACGCCAGCATGGCGCCGTCTCTGCAGACGGTCTTCGTGCCGGCCAGCCCGGAGGTCCGTCACATCACGGCCACGCTGGTCCGCCAGATTGCCCGGATGGGGGGCGATGTAACGCCGTTCGTTCCGCCGCTGGTGGCGACCCGGCTAACGGGCCTCGCGCCGACCGGATCGTGACCTATCTTCCGTCGCGAACCGAGCATAGCTCTGGGCGTTACAGACCTGTTCGCCGGCTGCGTGCCGACCCTAATCCAACTGCCACAGGATCAAAAGATGCGCTTCACGACCATAACAGCTGCCGCTACGGCCGGTTTTCTGCTTTTCGGCGGTTCCGCCTACGCGCAGGCCGCCGACCCTGAGAACACGCTAACGATGCAGCTGGAGCAGGGGACAGTGACGATTGCGCTGCGGCCGGACTTGGCGCCCAACCACGTCGAACGCCTGAAAACGCTGACCCGCCAGGGCTTCTATGACGGCGTCGTGTTCCATCGCGTCATCCCGGGCTTCATGGCGCAGACGGGTGATCCGACCGGCACCGGCACGGGCGGCTCGGAGCTTCCGGACCTCAAAGCGGAGTTCTCCCAGGAGAACTTTTCGCGCGGCGTAATCGGCATGGCCCGTTCCGGCGATCCCGACAGCGCCAACTCCCAGTTCTTCATCACCTATGCCGATGCCCCTTGGCTGAACGGCCAATACACCGTCGTTGGCCAGGTCACAGAGGGCATGGAGGCAGTCGATGCCCTGAAGAAGGGCACGGAGGCCAACAACGGCCAGGTTGAAGATCCCGACAAGATCGTCAGCATGAAAGTCGCGGCGGACGCAAAGTGAGGATGGACATGGCTGAAGCTCAGGACGACAACACATTGTTGATGGAAACCAGCAAGGGGCCGGTCCGCATCAGGCTCAGGCCGGACCTGGCGCCGACCCATGTGGCGCGTATCAAGGAGCTGGCCCGCAGCGGCTTCTACGACGGGCTGAAATTCCACCGCGTGATCGACGGCTTCATGGCGCAGACCGGCGATCCCAAGGGCAACGGCACTGGCGGCTCCGGTCAGAAGCTCAAGGCAGAGTTCTCGGCCGAGAAGCACAAGCGCGGCACCGTCTCCATGGCGCGCTCGCAGGATCCGAATTCCGGCGACAGCCAGTTCTTCATCTGCTTCGAGGATGCCCCCTGGCTGGACAAGCAATACACCGTCTGGGGCGAGGTGGTCGAAGGCATGGAGAACATCGACGCGATCTCCAAGGGAGAGCCGCCGCGCGATCCCGACACGATCGTCTCGATCAGGGTCGCCGCCGACGCGGCCTGATCGTTGGTTGCCAACCTCCTTTGGGCGCTGCTGGGCGTCGCCGCTGGCGCCTGCATTGCGGTCCAGGGCCCGATCAACGCCCAGCTGGCCCGCGGTTTAGGGCTGCCCATAGCCGCCGCGGCCATCTCCTTCCTGTCCGGGGCGGTGGTCCTCAGCGTCTTGAGCGCGGCAATGTCGCAGGCCCAGCACGTCAGCATCGACTGGCGCGCCCCGCCGGTGTGGACCTTCGTGGCGGGCGGCGTGCTGGGAACGGTCTACGTCACAGCCGCTGTCCTCCTCGTGCCGCGCATCGGCGCCGCCGCCCTCATGGCCTTCGCCGTGGCGGGGCAGCTGCTGGCGGGTATCCTGCTGGACCGGATCGGCTTCCTCGACATGGCGGTGCGCGAGCTTTCCGTTGGCCGGATCGCCGGCGCCATCCTGCTCGTCGCGGGCGTGATCCTGGTCCGCCTGTATTGAGCCATGGATGTCGGGGCATTCGACTTTGATCTGCCCGACGGCAGCATTGCGCTGCGCCCGGCCGAGCCGCGCGACAGCGCCAAGCTCCTTGTCCTAACCCCGTCCGGGCTTGCGGACAGGCGCGTCTCCGATTTGCCGGCGCTGCTTCGGCCCGGCGACGTGCTGGTCCTCAACGACACCAAGGTCATTCCCGCCCAGCTGACCGGCGTGCGCGATCGCTCCGGTCAAGTGCTCCCCGTATCCGTGACCCTGATCGAGCGTATTGACGAGTCGCGCTACTGGGCGTTCGGCAAGCCGGGACGGCGGCTCGCGGTCGGCGACCTCATGCGCTTCGGCCACGAAGGGCGGGTGTGCCTCTTGGGCATGCTTGAAGCGGCCGTCGAGGAAAAGCTCGACGACGGCCGTCTTCGGCTCGGCTTCGGTTTCCACGGACCGTTTCTCGACGAGGCGATCCGGGCCGTCGGCGATCCGCCGCTGCCGCCCTACATCGCCGCCCGCCGGCCAGCCGAGGCTCGCGACCGGGAAGACTACCAGACAGTTTATGCCCGATCCGAAGGCGCAGTCGCGGCGCCGACCGCCGGCCTGCATTTCACCCGCGAGCTTTTCGAGCGGCTGCAGGCCGCGGGAGTGGGAACCGAGTTCCTCACCCTGCATGTTGGTCCGGGGACATTTCTGCCGGTCAAGGCAGAGGACACGGCGGCGCATCGGATGCATGCGGAAACGGGCGCCCTCGACGCGGCCACCGCGGACCGCCTGAACGCCGCGCGCCGAGCCGGCGGCCGGGTCGTGGCGGTGGGCACTACGTCGCTGCGCCTGCTTGAGTCAGCCGCCGACGCGGCCGGCGACATTCACCCCTTCCATGGCTCGACGGACATCTTCATCACGCCCGGATACCGCTTCCGTGCGGTTGACCTTCTGCTGACCAACTTCCATCTCCCGCGCTCGACGCTGTTCATGCTGGTGGCCGCCTTTTCCGGCCTGCCACGCATGAAGGCGGCCTATTCCCACGCTATCGCAGCCGGTTACCGTTTCTATTCCTACGGCGACGCCTCGCTGCTTTACCCGGAGCGCTTGTGAGCGAGTTCCAGTTCCAGGTCACCGCCGCAGACGGGGCCGCCCGCAGCGGCGTCATCTCCACGTCGCGCGGAGAAATCCGCACGCCGGCCTTCATGCCGGTCGGCACGCAGGGGACGGTGAAGACCATGTATCCCGAGCAGGTGCGGTTGCTCGGCGCCGATATCGTGCTCGGCAACACCTACCACCTGATGCTCCGCCCCGGAGCCGAGCGCGTCGCCCGGCTGGGTGGCCTGCACCACTTCATGCGCTGGCCGCACCCGATCCTGACGGATTCCGGCGGGTTTCAGGTGATGTCCCTGGCGCAGCTGCGGAAGCTGGATGCCGACGGCGTGACGTTCCGATCGCATCTCGACGGGTCGCGGCACCGGCTCACGCCGGAGCGCTCGGTGGAGATCCAGCGGCTGCTCGGGTCGGACATCGTCATGCAGCTCGACGAGTGCATCGCCCTGCCGGCGGAACGAGCGCAGATCGAGCGCGCCATGCGGCTTTCGCTCGCCTGGGCCGAACGGTCCAAGGTCGCATTCGGCAATCCCGAACATGCCGCCCTGTTCGGAATCGTGCAGGGCGGCGACCTACCCGACCTGCGGATCCAGTCGGCTCGGCGCCTGGCGGAGATCGGCTTCCAAGGCTACGCAGTGGGCGGCCTGGCGGTCGGCGAACCGCAGGAGACGATGTTGCGCACCCTGGATGAGACGGTGCCGGCGCTGCCGCTGGACCGACCGCGCTACCTCATGGGCGTCGGCACGCCGGACGATATCCTGGAAAGCGTCGCCCGCGGCATCGACATGTTCGACTGCGTGCTGCCGACCCGCTCAGGCCGGCACGGCCTCGCCTTTACCCGGATGGGAAAGATCAATCTGAAGAATGCCCGCCACGCGGACGACCCGCGGCCGCTCGATCCGGAGAGCGATTGCCCGGCCAGCCGTGATTATTCGCGAGCCTACCTGCATCACTTGGTAAAGGCGGGGGAGGCGCTCGGCGCAATGCTCCTCACCTGGAGCAACCTGCACTATTACCAGCGCGTGATGGCCGGGGCGCGGGCCGCTATCAAGGCGGGCCGCTATTCCGATTACGTGCTGTCCGTCAAAGCCGGCTGGGATGCCGGCGATCTGGCGGCCGCTGCCTGACTTAGCGCGATGCCACCTGGGCCGTGGTCGGCTGCACGTCGCAACTCACAACCTTCCAGTCGCCGGCGTCATCGAGCCAGAGACCGATCCGCGCCAGGTAGCTTTGGCCTGAATTGTCGGTCAGGGAAGCCGCGATGAAGGGCGTGTCGCCTTCCTGCCATGTCTCGGTGACGGCCACGTCCTTGACGTCGGTCAGTGCCGGGAAGGTTTCCGCGAAGGCAGCATAGGTGTCCGCCTCGGTCGCGAAGGCCTCCTGCTCCTCTTCGGACGCATAGAGCCACACGGTCTGGGCATCGCCGGCTGTCATGCCGCGGATGAACGTCGTCGCCGCCTGGGCAGCGTCCGAAGTATGCACGATGGCTACAGACGAACTCTGCGGCAGGATGTTAGACGGCGAATTACCGTTGAAGGAATAGGCGGCGCTGGCCAGCAATGCGGTCATCAGTGTGCCGGCTACCAAGCTCTTCAGTCCGCTAAATCCAGTCATGGACTTGATCCATCTGCTTTGCTTGGTGCGATAAGCGACAAAGGATCAGTTTGGTTCCACCCGTCAAATCTTGAGCTATGCAGCCCCGGAACGTTAACGAATTGCCTGCCTGCGGGAACCCTCGCTTGCTTGGCGGCTTTTCTCGCAGCGTGTGACACTGGGCTTGCCCAGAAAAGAACATGGGAGGATCGATATGAAGCGCTGGCTGATCGCGGCTGCTGCCCTGGCGACGTTCATAGGGCCGGCAGCGGCTCAGACGTACCCTGACCGGCCCATCACCTTTGTTGTACCGTTTGCAGCCGGCGGCCCGACCGATACCGTCACTCGCCTTATCGCCGAGCCGATGAGCAAGACGCTGGGGCAGCAGATCGTCGTGCAGAACGTGACCGGCGCCGGCGGCACCCTCGGTGCGGGCGAGGTCGCGGCCGCCGAGCCTGACGGCTACACCGTCCTCATGCATCATATCGGCATGTCCACGGCGCCGACGCTTTATAAGGAACTCCCCTACAATCCGCTCGAGAGCTTCAAGACCATCGGCCTGGTCACCGAAGTTCCCATGACCGTCGTTGCGCGCAAAGACTTCGAGCCGCAGACCCTCCAAGACCTTATTGCTCACGTAAAGGCCAATGGCGAGCAGGTCACCTACGCCAATGCCGGCATCGGCGCGGCGTCTCACCTTTGCGGGCTGCTGTTCCAGAATGCCGTGGGCGCAAAGGTCACGGAGGTTCCTTACCAGGGAACCGGGCCGGCGCTTACCGATCTTGTCGGCGGTCAGGTTGACTTCATGTGCGACCAGACCACCAACACGACCGGCCAGATTCAGGCCGGAGAAGTGAAGGCCTATGCGATCACCTCGCCGCTGCGGAATCCGGCGCTGCCGGACTTACCAACCGCGTCTGAAGCGGGCCTGCCGAACTTCGAAGTGAGCGTTTGGCATGGCCTCTACGTCCCGGCTGAAACGCCGGACGAGGTGGTGCAGAAGCTCACCAGCGCGCTGCAGGGCGCCCTTGCCGACCAGAACGTTAAGGACCGCTTCGCCGAACTCGGCACTACTCCGGTTGCGGCCGATTTGGCGACCCCGCAAGCTCTCACTGAGCGTCTTCAGTCCCAGATCGAACTGTGGCGGCCGATCATCGAGGCCGCGGGCGTCGAAGCTCAATAAGCACCGTGAGCGGGGCGGCATAGCCGTCCCGCTGACCACACAAGACCAGGGCAGGGGGCTTGATGACCGGTCCGGTCGTGCACCGATCGCTGAAGGATATTCTTTCCGGCCTGATCTTCGTGGCTTTCGGGCTGGCCTTTGCCTACACGGCGTGGGGCTACGATCTCGGGACCGCTATTCGGATGGGCCCCGGATATTTTCCGATGCTCCTGGGCGGGCTACTCGTCCTGCTCGGTGTCCTTGTGCTCGTGGAGGGAGTTGTCGCTGGGGAGGAGGGCGACATCGGTCCGGTCCCATGGCGTGGCATCGTCCTGATCCTTGGCTCCGTCCTTTTCTTCGGCTTCACCGTCCGGCGTCTCGGCCTGGTGCCGTCCCTTTTCGTAACGGTCGTCCTGGCGGCGCTTTCGAGCGCGCGGACCGGCATCCTCGTCGCGCTGCTGATGGCGGCGTTGCTGACGTTGGCCTGCACACTGATTTTCTCATACGCCCTCGGATTGCCCGTCCCGCTTTTCGCGCCCGCGCTCAGGTTCTGAAATCATGGACCTGCTCGCCAATCTGCAACTCGGCTTTGAGACGGCGCTCAGCCCGGTCAACATCCTCTACTGCTTTGTTGGCGTCCTGCTCGGCACGCTTGTCGGGGTGCTGCCCGGCATCGGCCCGACCGCGACCATCGCCATGCTGTTGCCGATCACCTTCAACTTCGATCCGGTGACCTCGCTGATCATGCTGGCCGGCATCTATTACGGCGCCCAGTACGGCGGCTCGACGACGGCCATCCTGATCAACCTTCCCGGCGAATCGTCCTCTGCAGTGACAGCCATCGACGGCTATCAAATGGCGCGGCAGGGCCGGGCCGGTGCCGCGCTTGCCACCGCGGCCCTCGGCTCGTTCTTCGCCGGGACGGTCGCGACCTTCGTGCTCGTCCTCTTCGCACCGCCGCTGGCGCGCATCGCCCTTAACTTCGGGCCGCCTGAATACTTCTCGCTCATCGTTCTCGGCCTTGTCGCCTCCATTGCGCTGGCCCATGGCTCGGTGATCAAGGCGCTGGCGATGATCGTGCTCGGACTGCTTTTCGGCGCCGTGGGACAGGACGTATACACCGGCACTCCGCGCTTCACCTTCGGCCAGCGCGAGCTTTACTCCGGCATCAACTTCGTCTCGGTCGCGGTCGGCATCTTTGGGGTCGCCGAGATCCTGCGCAATCTGGAGGACGAGAAGACCCGAACGGTGCTGGTGAAGAGCGTCAGCGGGTTGTGGCTCTCACGCGCGGATTTTCGGCGGATCGCCGGGCCGGTGCTGCGCGGCACGGGGCTGGGCTCGATCCTTGGCATCCTTCCCGGCGGCGGGCACGTGCTCTCCTCCTTTGCCTCCTACTCGATCGAGAAGAGGATCTCCCGCGACCCCAGCCAATTCGGGAAGGGTGCGATCGAAGGCGTGGCGGGACCGGAATCGGCCAACAACGCGGCGGCCCAGACCTCGTTCATCCCGCTGCTGACGCTCGGGCTGCCGGCCCATCCCGTGATGGCGCTGATGGTCGGAGCCTTTATCATCCAGGGGATAACGCCGGGTCCAAACGTCATCACTGACGAGCCGGCACTGTTTTGGGGCATTATCGTCTCAATGTGGGTCGGCAACCTGCTGCTGGTCCTGCTCAATCTTCCGCTGATCGGCATCTGGGTGAAGATGCTGACCATTCCCTACAACGTGCTCTTTCCCGCCATCATCGCCTTCGCCTGTATCGGCTGCTACTCCATCGGCCTGAACGCGTACCATATCTACGCCATCGCCTTCTTCGGCATCCTTGGCTACGTGCTGGTGAAGCTCGGCTGCGAGCCGGCGCCGCTGCTGCTGGGCTTCGTGCTGGGACCGCTTCTGGAGGAGCACCTGCGCCGGGCTATGATTATATCGCGCGGCGATCCAACTGTGTTTGTGACGAGGCCGATATCGGCAGGGCTGCTCGTTGCCGCAGCTGTCGCACTGGTGATTGCGATCCTGCCCGCCATTCGCAGGAAGCGGGAAGAGGTGTTCCAGGAAGAGGACTGATCCGGCTCGGCGCCCGCGGACGTGTTACGGCCTTGATGGAACCATAAAGTGCCGTATGCATTACGCAGCCTAGGTCGCGCCACGAGGCGTTTGACGGCTAAGCGTTGGAAGGTGGGGTCTATGATCAGAAAGTTTCTTCTCACGAGCGTCGCGGCTCTTAGCCTGGCGGCGTGCACGCAGCACGAGCAGCGCGTAGCGGCCGGCGCCGGCATCGGCGCGGGCGCTGGCGCAATCGTCGGCGCGGCTGCGACCGGGAATGTCGAAGGCGCCCTGGTCGGCGCGGCCGTGGGCGGCGCCGCTGGCGCCATCATCGGCAGCGTGACCGATCGTCCGGGCTACTGCTACTACCGTGACCGCTTTGGCCGCACGGTCGAGGCGCCTTGCCCGTAAAACGCACTGATAAGCTTTGAACAGCTGCGCCGCCGGACACGTCCGGCGGCGTTTTCGTTTCCTGCTCAGAGGTTTACTGGACAGACCACCAGGTCGTCGGCTCGGGGCCATAGAGCGACCCCGTTTCCGGATGCGCAACCCGCGTCCATCGGGCCCACCACTCCTCCGGGGCATGGAATAGCGGCGCCAGGTAGAACCCGGAGATCAGCACCCGGTCGAAAGCTCTTACAGCGGCGACGAAGTTTTCCCGGCTTTCCGCCGCCAGTAGGGCCGCGATCATTCCGTCGATCGCCGGGTCCCGCGCGCCGGCGAAGTTGAACGAGCCCTGGTTCTCAGCCACGGTCGAAGACCAGCGGTTCACCTGTTCGTTGCCCGGCGAGAGGGACGATGGATAATTGAAGCGGATCACGTCGAAATCGAACGACTTGATGCGCAGCTCATATTGCTGGGCTTCGACGCGGCGGACGCTGACCTGCGCCCCAATCAGCGAGCAGGTACGCTGGAAGGCGAGGGCGAGGTCTTCCTCCTCATCACGGACGAGGATCTCAAATGCCAAAGGCGTTCCGGTCTTCGCGTTGACCAATCCTCCGGCGCCGCGCTGGTAGCCAGCCTGCGTCAACAGCTCGAACGCCTTGCGCAGGCTGGTGCGGTCGGTCCCTGTTCCGTCGCTGACCGGCGGCCTGTAGGTGCCGTCCATCACCTCCGGGCGGACCGCCTGCGGAAACGGCGCGAGCAGCGCCTTCTCGGCCTCGCTCGCCGGCACGCCCAGGGCCGATAGCTCCGAACCCTGGAAGTAGCTGCCGCTGCGTTGGTAGAGCCCCGAATAAAGGGCGCGGTTCAGCCATTCGAAATCCAGGCAGTAGGTCAAAGCCTCGCGAACCTTCGGGTCGGCGAAGACCGGGCGTCGCGTGTTGAAGACGAAGCCGATCATCGGCTTGGGCACGGCGGTCGGGAATGTCTCCTTCACCACCCTCCCTTCGCCGACGGCCGGGAAGTCGTACTGCGTCGCCCAGCGCGCCGGGTTCGTCTCCGAAAGCACGTCGAAAATGCCCTTCTTGAAGGCTTCGAAATAGCCGGCCGGATCGCGGAAATACTCGACCCGGATCTCGTCGAAATTGTCGAAACCGCGCTTGATCGGCAGGTCCTTGCCCCAATAATCGTCACGCTTGCGCAGCGTCACGCTTCGCCCGGTGTCGACCGCCTCGACGCGGTAAGCGCCGGACCCGAGCGGAGCCGTCAGCGTCGTGCGGTCAAACGTTTCCATGTCGATCGCATGCGCCGGCAGCACCGGCAGCAGCCCGATCAGCATTGGCAGTTCCCGGTCGCCGACGGCCTTGAACACGTAGCGCACCGCGAGCGGGCCGACCTTCTCCACCCGCTCGACCCTGTTGAGCACAACCCGGTAGCGCGGGTGGCCCTTCGTCCGCAGCAGGTCGGCGGTGAACACGAGGTCATCGGCGGTCACCGGCTTGCCGTCGGCGAACTTCGCCTCCGGACGCAGCGCGAATTCCACCCAGGCCCGGTCGGGCGGGACGTCGGCAGCGCCGGCAAGCAGCCCGTAGAGCGTGAACGGCTCAGCCCGGTTGCGGGTCAGCAGGGCTTCCCAGACATTGCGGCCCCAGGTCTCGTCCCAGATCCCGCGCGGCGTCGTGCCGGCCAGGATGAACGGATTCATGCTGTCGAACGTGCCGACGTTGCCGTAGGTGATTCGTCCGCCCTTCGGCGCCGCCGGGTCGGCGTATGGCAGGTGCGCGAAATCCGGCGGCAGCGCCGGCTCGCCGTGCATCGCGATGCCGTGCTTCGGCTCGGCGACCGCGGCTTGTGCCGGCAAGAGGCCGGCCAGCGCGGACCACAGGAGAAACAAAAGCGGCGCCCGGCGGCGCTGCGTCGATGTTGGAATCGTGGCGGTCACGTCGGCTGTGTTCCTTTCGCGCTTTGACGCGAAGCTGTCGGGAAATTCGGGCCGGAGTTGTGCGACAATCTGGAATCTTTCGCAAATGACGGCTAATGACGACACGGACGGGGCCACTCTGTCGCCAAATTTGGCCGCCAGACCCTCATTCATGATTTTCGGCCGCGTGGTGTCGGCCCTCTCATCACCGAGGAACGCTCTTATGCTTTTCACGCGCAAGCCATCGAGCCCGGCCGCGCTTCGGACCCGAACAGCCGCGATCGCCGCGCTGCTCGCACTCGGCATCGGTGCTGCCCAGGCCCAGGACGCCCCCGCCGCCGGGGAAGCTCCTGCCGCCGCCGCGCCCGCCGAGGCGCCGCTGCCGGCTGCTCCCGCCGCTCCGGCCGTGACACAGCCCGACTGGGAGAAGGTCTGCGGCAACATCAAGGACCAGCAGGAGTGCCACATCAGCCGCAAGCGGCTGGCCGCAACGGGCCAGGCCCTCGCCCAGTTCATGATCATCGAGCGCGGCGACAAGAAGCTGATTCAGATCGCCGTCCCGCCCGTCGCGCTGATCCAGCCCGGCGTTCAGCTGAAGGTGGACACAAACCAGCCCACCGGCGTCAAATACGTCGTCTGCACCCCCGGCGAATGCCTGGCGCTTGGCGAGATCAACGCGGACTTCATTGCCGGCCTGAAGCGCGGCAAGAGCATGACGATCAGCATGCTGAACCCGCAGGGCAAGCCGGTGAACTTCGACATCAGCCTTGCCGGGTTCACCTCGTCCTATGACGGCCCTGGCATCGATCCGAAGCAGGCGCAGGCCAACCAGCAGAAGCTGGAGGACGAGCTGAAGCGCAAGGCCGACCAGGCGCGCCAGCAGCTGCTTGATCTGCAGCAGCAGCAGACCAGCACCCAATAAACCAGTCTCCGGTCTGCCCGCCCGACAGCGAGTCGGCGGGCCGACCGGACGCAACTAGGCCCGTCTCGCTTACGCGCCTTGGCAGCCCTCCAGCGTTTCCGCCAGGAGGTGATCCACGACCGCCCGCAGCGCGTCGTCCTCGCTTGCTCCGGCCTCCATCGCCGCGTGAAAGGCCGCGAGCTGCCGGTCGGCGCTGGTCCCCTCGGCCACGATCCGGCGCGCCCGCTCCACCTCGGCGCGGCAGCCGAGTTGGTCAGCTTCCTCTCCCACCAGCCCGATCAGCTCTTCAACAAGATCCGCGAAGGGCACTGCCTCGCCGCGGCCGAAGTCGAGCAACGCGCCGCTGGCGCCGTGCCGCTGGGCGATCCAGCGGTTTTCCGCGATCAGCGCCGGCAGGTAATTGCGCCAGCGCTGGTTACGCCGCCGCAGATTGAGCAGCATGTGCGCGGTGCACTGGTACAGCGCTGCGATGCAGATGCCGTCGTCCAGCCGGGTGCAGACATCTGTGATCCGCATCTCCAGCGTCGGGAAGCGGCTGGACGGCCGGAGGTCCCACCAGATCTTCGAAGCGTCCTCGATCTGCCCGGTCTCCACCAGCAGGTCCACATAGCGCCGGTATTCCGAGGCGCTGGAGAAAGTCTGCGGCAGGCCCGAGCGCGGCAGCTCGGTGACAATGGCGGCGCGATACGACTTCAGCCCAGTGCTGCGGCCGCGCCAGAAGGGCGACGAGGCTGACAGCGCAAGCAGATGGGGCAGGAAGTAGACAAGCTGGCCATGCAGGTCGATGCGCAGGTCGTCGTCGGGGATGGCGATATGCACGTGCATCCCGCAGATGAGCATCCGCTGCACTACCGTGCGCAGGTCGGCTTCCAGCCGGGTGTAGCGTTCCTTGTCGGTGGTGCGCTGCTGGCTCCACTCGCCAAACGGATGCGTCGAGGCGGCCAGCAGCCCGATACCGTGCCGCCTCGCTTCCGCGGCGATCGTGCTACGGTAGAACGCGATCTCCCGGCGCGCTTCGGCAATCGTCTGGCACACCGGCGTGCCGACTTCGATCTGGCAGCGGAGGAATTCGGGCGTCACGCGTTCGCCCAAAACCGAGCGACACGCTTCGGTGAAGGACTCCGACGGGCTCGTGCACAGATCACGGCTTTCCAGGCTGACGAGAAGGTATTCCTCCTCGATGCCGATCGTGGAAGGCTGCTCGGGCTTTCGCATCGGTCCCGCATCTTGCTGCGCCTAGCTAACGATCCCGACCTCCGGAAGTGCCATTGGAGCACCGCTGCCGGCGATTCGGTAACGAAGTCTTAACCTGAACGAGCGGTAATCTTCCGGCCTGCCAAGGGGGATGCGATGCGTGAAAGACGGGCCGATCAGCGCCTGAAGACGCTGAAGGAAGCCAAGGTGATGCTGACCGACTGGATTTCAGTGGATTGCATCCTGCGCGACATCAGCGTCGGCGGTGCACGCCTGGAGTTCCAGCATCCGATCACGCTGCCGAAGGAATTCCGGGTCCATATCGTGTCGGGCAACATCACCATACCGGCCGAGCCATGCTGGCAGCGTCGCAACGAAGCGGGCGTCCGCTTCACCGGTATCGCTACCGCGGGCAACGCCGCGGCGCCGCCGAAATTCGAGCGCCGGGTCGCCTGAAGGCGCCAACAAAAGCCGTAGCAATCGGGGCCGAGCTGGTATAATCACTGCTCCAGGTTTGGCGGGGCAGGGGGGCCACGACCATCGGCGCCTATGTGATCACGGTAGAATTCCGTCTGAAGCCCGGCATGCGCACTGCGTTTCGCCCGCTGATGGACGACAACGCCCGCAGTTCAATGCGGGATGAGCCAGGCTGCCGCCGTTTCGATGTCCTTGAGCCTGCCGGCCAGCCCGACGTTATTTTCCTCTACGAGATTTACGACGACCGAGCCGCATTCGATGCCCACGTTCGGTCGCCGCATTTCCTGAAGTTCCAGGCAGAGACTGAAGGTTTCATCGCGGGAAAGTCTGTGGTGGAATACGATCTCGTCTGCGAAGCAACGGCCGGCTGACCGGTCGACACAAGAACCGCCGGCCTGAAGAAGCCGGAGCAACAGGAGGAATCAAGCATGGCCGAATACGGCCTCAAGCAGATGGCGGGCACCAAGACGCCCAAGCTCGGGCATTTCGTTGTCGAGTTCGCGACCCCGGGGATAGGACACATCCTGAAGTCGGCCGGCGCCGACTTCGTGCTCTTCGACATGGAGCATTCAGGCTTCTCGATGGAAACGGTGAAGAGCGCCTTGCGCTACTTTGAGGCGGCCGACCTGCCGGCCATCGTTCGCGTCCCTTCGCGCGACTACCACTTCATCGCTCGCGCCTGCGACATGGGCGCGGAAGGCATCATGTTGCCGATGGTCGGGTCAATCGAAGAAACGCGGCACATCGTGAACTCGGTGAAATACCATCCGGCCGGCAACCGCGGTGTCGGTCTGCAGATCGCGCATGATCGCTACCGGCCAGGCTCAGTGGCGGACAAATTCGCTGCTGCGAACAACCGGACCACGATCTTCTGCCAGATCGAGACGGCCGAGGGCGTCGAGAATGCCGACGCCATGGCGGCGATCGACGGCGTTGATTGCCTGTGGGTCGGGCATTTCGACCTGTCGGTGTCGCTGGGCATTCCGGGCGACTTCGGCAACAGGATTTTCACCGACGCGATCGATCGGGTCGCCGCCGCCACGCGGAAGCACGGCAAGGCGCTCGGGCGACTGGTGCCCACGGTCGAGACCGGCATTGAGATCAACCAGATCGGGTTCGACTTCATCTGCTATTCCGGCGACGTCTGGGTCCTGCACAATGCACTGGCCGAAGCGCTGGGTCGCCTGCGCGAGGGTTGCCAGTCGAACACGGCGCAGCCCGCGAAACGGGAAAAGGCAAACAAGGCCGGGAAGGCCGAGAAATCCGGAAAGAAGAGCCGCGCCCGTGCCTGAACCGTTTCGCGTCGCGTTGTCGGGGGACTTCCGCAAGCCTGACGGTTCCCCGACCTACCCCGATTTCGACCTTGAACCGCTGCGGACCGCCCCCGGGGTCGAGATGGTGTTTCTCCAGTCGCAGGGGGAGATCCGCCCCGAGCAGGTCGCCAACTTCGATGCGCTGATCCTGTTGATGCACCGCTTCTCGCGCAACAGCATCCCGGAAAGCGGGCGCCTCTCGGTCGTGGCCCGCTTCGGCGTCGGCTACGATACGGTCGACACCAGTGCCTGCACCGAGGCCGGCATTGCGGTCTGCATCACCCCGGACGGGGTGCGCCGGCCCGTGGCGGTGTCCATTGTCGCCTTCCTGCTGGCGCTGACCGGCAAGATGATGACCAAGGATCGCCTGACGCGCGAAGGCCCCACGGGTTTCGCCAAGCGGTCTGACCACATGGGCTACGGCCTGGTGGGACGGACCTTCGGCTCGTTGGGAATCGGCAATATCGGGGCCGAGACCTTCCGGCTCTTGAAGCCGTTCGACATGAACTTCATCGCCCACGATCCCTATGCCGACCCGAGAATTGCCAAGGAACTTGGAATCGAGCTGGTTGGCCTCGAGGATCTGTTCCGCCGCGCCGACGTCCTGTCGATCAGCGTTCCGCTGACGCCGGAAACGACCGGCATCGTCAACGCCGAGCGGCTCGCCGTGATGAAGCCGACCGCCTACCTCATCAACACCGCGCGCGGGCCGATCGTCGACCAGAAAGCCCTGACCAGGGTCCTGCAGGAAGGGCGCATCGCCGGAGCGGGCCTTGACGTCTTGGAACGGGAGCCGCCGGATCCCAACGATCCGATCCTCAAGCTCGACAACGTCATCTTGGCTCCGCATGCGCTTTGCTGGACCGACCAGTGCTTTGCCGGAATCGGCGCAGCCGACGTTCGCGCTGTGCTCGACGTGCAGCACGGCCGCGAGCCGCGCGGCGTCGTCAATCAAGCTGTGCTGTCGAGCGACAGGTGGCGGCAAAGGCTCGAGCAGTACCGTGCTCGGTTCGGCGATTGAGGAGTTCGGCGCAGTGACATAGGCTGCCGATAGGTCCCGAGGAGAGCGCGAAGACGCCGGATCGGGACAAAGAGGGTTGGGGAAACGCTCAAGTGGGAGGAACGAATGAACGATCGTGAAAGACGCGACTTTGAAGCCGGGCTGAGAGACGAAGTTGATGCCTGGCTGCGGGGCGAACCGACTCGCAGAACCTTCATCAAGCGCTTCGGTCAGATGACCGGGATGCTGGCGGTATCCGGGCCGCTGCTCGCCTCGGTGAGCAGCATGGCGCTGGCCCAGGCCGAGACTGAGCTTGCCGACCCGAACTCGCCTCTTGGCCAGGCCCAGGCACTCGCCCTTAAAGCTTCGGCGGAAGGTCCGGCGGACGGGTCAGCCTATCGTGCTGTCGAGGCCGCCAAGCAGTTCTCCGGCGTCACGCTCAACATGACCTATGAGGTCGGCCTGCAGCCGCTCGATCCGCGCAACTTCTCCGGACCGATGTGGGAGCAGCTGACCGGCATCAAGTCGAACGTGGTCGAGCTGCCGTTCTTTGACCTGTATTCCAAGGCTGTCGCCGAGCACATCGCCGGCTCCGGCGCTTATGACATTCTCGACATCTCGCCGTCTTCGACACCCTCGCTCGCCGACGGCGGCGTGATCGCGCCCCTCGATGATTATATCGCGAAGTACATGAATCAGGCGGATCTGGATGACTTCCACCCGCTCTACAAGGCTCTGCCGACCTACAAGGGCAAGATCTGGGGTTTCTTCGATGACGGCGACGTTTTTGCGCTCTACTACCGCAAGGACATCTTCGATGACCCGAAGCTGAAGGAGGCCTACCAGGCCAAGTTCAACAAGGCTCTGGAGGTGCCGAAGACCTGGGAGGACTACGCCCAGGTAGCGCAGTTCATCACCGACCAGATGGCCCCGAATGTCTATGGGGCGGGGCACTTCCGCAAGGCGGGCAGCCCCGGCAACCAGTTCGACTTCCTGCAGCAGTTCCGCACCAACGGCGGGGAGCTGTTCGACGCTGACATGAAGGCGCAGATCGCCTCGCCGGCTGGGCTGAAGACGCTGCAGAACATGATGGCGGCGAATGCCGCTTCCATCCCGGGCAACAACGAGATGGACGCCGTCTCCCTTTGGGCTGCCTTCCTGCAAGGCAAGGTCGCCATGATCTATTCGTGGCCGCCGAGCGGACGCATGGCCGCCAACTACTCGCAGAGCGCCGCGGCGATCAACTTCGTTCCGCAATCAACGATCGCTGGCAAGGTCGGCTATGCCGTGGTGCCAGGAAATCCGGAGCATGCGACCGGCTTCACCAAGGCGCTTTCCGCGGATTCGGCCAATCCGGAGGCTGCCTACCTCTTCATGCAGTGGATCACCTCGCCCCCGGTCTCGCTGGCCCGCGTGATGCTCCCCTATGCCCTGCGCGACCCGTACCGGATCTCTCACTTCAAGTCGGAGCTGTATGGGCAGCTCTTCCCAGGCGCGAAGGAATACCTGGCGAACCTCAACAATTCGGCCAACGTCGCGCTGCTCGACCCGATCATGCCCGGCGCCCAGGATTACTTCCTGAGCCTCGACCGCATGGCCACCTCGGTCTGGGCGGGTACCGATCCGCAGACGGCGCTGCAGACAGCCGCGGCGGAGTGGGACGCCACCACCGATCGGCTCGGCGTCGAAGCGCAGAAGGGCTTCTATGAGGAGTTCAAGAAACTCCCCGGCGCGACCGCCGAAAACACGGTCGAGAAGCTCGGGATGGCGGTGACCATCGAATAGGCGATCCGCGCTTCGTCATCCTTCCCCGCCCTCAGGGCGGGGGAGGGCTATCGCCTTTGTTCGCCAGCAGGCCGCATCTCAAACCCTATGACGCAGACGACAGCCACGGATGACAGCTTCCGGCCGGCCCCGGCGCGCCGCCGGCGGGCGACCTTTTCGGAATGGAGCGACCGCAACTTCAAATGGCTGCTGGTCGCGCCGGCCGTCCTGCTGATTTTGGCCCTGTCCGTCTACCCGTTGCTGTTTTCGATCTGGGTTTCCTTCGTCAACTATGACTTCCAGATCCCCGGCCACGCCTTCGTCGGGCTGAAGAATTTCAAGCAGGTGATTGTGGATCCAGTTGCCCGCTGGTCCCTGGTGGTGACGGTGATCCTGTCCGCCTCCAGCGTGGCGGTGGAGTTCCTGCTCGGCCTGGTCCTGGCTCTGGCGATGGCCAAGAACTTCCGCGGCCGCGGGCTGATCATGTCGATCATCATCGTGCCGCTGTTCATCAGCCCGGTGATCGTCGGCCAGGCGTGGTCGCTCCTGCTGCAGCGGCCGTTCGGGCCGACCAACTACCTGCTCAGCGAGCTTCTCGGATTCGATGTCACGATCAGCTGGCTCACCCAGACGCCGTGGAATTTCATCGCGCTGATCGTCGCCGACGCCTGGCAGTGGACGCCCTTCATGTTCGTCATCCTGCTCGCCGGGCTGACGTCTATCCCGCCCAACCTTTACGAGGCGGCGGAGCTCGACGGCGTCGACGGCTGGCATGCGTTCTGGCAGATCACCCTGCCGCTGCTGGCGCCCATGATCCTGCTGTCGATCACCTTGCGACTCCTCGACGCGACAAAGCTGTTCGACACCATCTTCATCATGACCGGCGGCGGGCCGGGCACCCAGACCTACACGACCTCCTATTACCTCTACACCTTGGGGTTCCAGCAGTTCCACCTGTCGAATGCGACGGCGGGCAGCTGGATCTTCCTCATACTCACCGCAGTAGTCATTTCGTTCCTTGTGCGGCGGCTGCTGCGCGAGGAGCCCACCTGATGGCCGCCGCCGCAGCATCCCGCCGCACATCCCGTATGCGGTGGCCGTTCGGCCGCATCCTGCTGCTCGGCTTCTGGCTCATTTTCACGCTGGCGCCGCTCTACTGGGTGTTCGTCACCTCCATCAAGCCGAGCAGCGATTACCTCGCCGTGCCGCCGGTCTGGTTCCCCGACGAGCCGACCATTGTCCATTATACCGCGGCGCTGTTCGCCTATCGCGGCCTCGACGGCCTGGTGAACAGCCTCATCGTCTCGCTCTGCGCTACTGTGCTTTCGGCCCTGCTTGGCACGCTGATGGCCTACAGCCTCGCCCGCTTCAACACCGGCGGAAAGCACCTGGCCTTCTGGGTGCTCTCCCAAAGGTTTCTGCCGCCGATCGCGGTGATCCTTCCGATCTTCCTGATCTACCGGACACTCAGGATGACCGACACGCATTTCGGCCTGATCATCGCCTATACGGTGCTGACGCTGCCGGTCTCGGTTTGGATGATGTACGCCTATTTCCGCGGGATGCCGAAGTCGATGGAGGAGGCTGCGCTTGTCGACGGCTGCAGTCGCTGGGGCGCCTTCTGGAGCGTCGCGGTGCCGCTCGCCGCGCCTGGGATCGTGGCGGCAGCAGTGTTTGCGTTCATCGCGTGCTGGACCGAATTCTTCTTCGCACTCATCTTGACCAGCCGCGAAGCGTTCACGCTCCCGACGGTGTTTCGCGCCTTCATCGGCTTTCAGGGCGCGCAGTACGGCGAAGCCAGCGCGCTCGCCATTGTTTCGCTGGTGCCCTCCATCGCGCTCGGCGTGCTGGCGCAACGGCACCTTGTGCGCGGCCTGACGCTTGGCGCAGTGCGGGGATAGGACCACGAAGGATGGCTGACGTCAGGATCAAGGCCCTGCACAAGAGCTATGGTGCGGTGCCGGCAGTGCGCGGGGTGGACCTCGACATCAGGGACGGCGAGTTCGCGGTCCTTGTCGGTCCGTCGGGCTGCGGCAAGAGCACACTTCTGCGCACAATCGCCGGCCTGGAGAACGCGACGGACGGTACGATCGAGATCGGCGGCGAGGTGGTGAACGATGTTCGCCCGCGCGACCGTGACGTGGCCATGGTCTTCCAGGACTATGCCTTGTATCCGCACATGAATGTGCGGCGGAACATCGGCTTCGGGCTGAAGGCGCGCAAGTTTCCCAAGGCGGACATCGAGCAACGCGTGGGAAGTGCCGCCGCCATGCTGGGCATCACGCAGCTGCTCGACCGCTATCCGCGCCAGCTTTCCGGCGGCCAGCGCCAGCGCGTCGCCATCGGCCGGGCAATCGTGCGCAACCCGAAGCTTTTCCTGTTCGACGAGCCGCTCTCCAATCTCGACGCGCAGCTCCGCGACGAGATGCGTGGCGAGATCAAGCGACTCCACCAGGAGATCGCCACTACGATGATCTACGTCACGCACGACCAGATCGAGGCCATGACCCTGGCCGATCGGATCGTGCTCATGCGCGACGGCGTCATCGAGCAGCAAGGGGCGCCTCTGGATTTGTTCGAGCGTCCCGCCAGCCGCTTCGTCGCCGGTTTCCTGGGCTCCCCGAAAATGAACTTCCTGCCCGCCGTGCTGGCGCGCACCGCTGCGGGCGATGCGATCCGGATCGGAGGGCAGGAGGCGGATTTGCAGCTTCCCGCCGGGCGGGTTGGGAATGCTGTGGGCGACGGCGCGCCGGTGATCCTCGGGCTGCGGCCTGAACATATCTGCCGTGCCTCCGGGGCCGTGCCGCCGCTCGGGTCGGTCCGGCTCAACACGACCATCGAACTGCTTCAGCCGACCGGGTCGCGCAGCTACGCGACGTTCCGGCTCGGCGGCCAACCCGTCGTCGCGGAGCTGCAGGCACATGACGTAAGCCGGCCGGGCGAAGCGATCAGCATGGACGTGAACCTCCGCCGCGCCGCGATTTTCGATGCGGCAACCGAGCGGGCCATCTGAGCGCCTCCCGTTGATGGGGCCCTAAGCATATCGGAGCCCCGGCGCGCGCCGGCGCAACCGAGGCGGAGTCCCAGCGTTAAGTCCGTCTGTTCAAACATGAATCGCGGCGGACGACGATGAAAGCACTCGACGAGGAGATCACCACGCTGGCGCTCACCAAGGAGATCGATCCGGTCCCGCAGGTGCGCACCGCGGCGCACGCCTTGTTGCGCGAGATCCAGGCGAAAGGGCCGCTCGCTGGGCACCTCGAGCCCAGCCTGAACCGTGTGTCGCGCCAGTTCGGCTGGGAGATTGCGCAGGAAGCGCGGTTTCTGGTCCGCGACCTGAACCTTGGCGACCCGCACGGGCGGAGAGCCGCCTGAACCGGCACTGCTTGCCATCCCCCACGTGCTTTACGGCCCGAAAGGCAAGCTACCTTGCTTTGGAACCCTCGCGGTCTCTGGCCGCTTTCCCTGGATGGCTCGTCCGTTGAGGCGGGACAGCAGTGGAGGATTCGAAATGCGTGAGAAACTATTTGCGGCGGCGGCTGTTGGCGCCCTTTTGACCTCGCCTGCCTTCGCGCAGAGCGATCAGGCGACCGGGGCGATGAGCGAGGCCGACATACAGCAATTGGAGCAGACGCTCGAGCAAGCGGGACTGACGAACTTCCGCCCTGTCACGGGCGGCGAGGTTTTCCGGGGCATGAGCGCCGACGGCAACGCCGCTGTGATCGCAGTGGCGCCCGAAATGGGCAACACAGCCGCCGAGGCGGGCACAAGCGCCGACGCCAGCGGCTCCGGCATGACCAGTGCCGCGATGTTCCAGCTCACCACGACCGACGGACGCACCTTATATGTGGTGGTTCCGCCCGAGATGAACCCAATGGCAACTGGGACGAGCGCCAGCACGGACACGACCAGTACGCAGACGGCGGAGACCACAACCGAGGACGACAGCAGCAGCGCGGACACTGCGACCGCGACGACCACCACGGCCGACACTGATACGACTGGCGCGGGCGATACCGCGACCGGGGAAACCACCACCGCCGATGCCGACACGGCCACCACGGCCGACACCGACTCCGGGGCAACGACCGGCGACGATACCGCCGCGAATGGCCAGGAAATGACCATGAACATTGAACTGTCCGGCGCGCAGCAGGTCCCGCCCGTCGAGACCAGCGGCACCGGCCAGGTTGCCGTGACCTTCAACAATGAAACCCGGGAGCTCAGCTGGAGCCTGGACTATTCAGACCTGAGCAGCGACGCGACGGCTGCCCACTTCCACGGCCCTGCCGACCCGGGCGAAACCGCCCCGCCGGTGATCCCGCTTGATGACTTCTCCGACGGCGCCGAGGGTTCGGCGACTCTGACGGAAGCGCAGGCCGAACAGCTCATGGCCGGCAAGATGTACTTCAACCTGCACACGGAAAATAATCCGAACGGCGAAATCCGCGGCCAAGTCACCACGGTTCAGTAAAGGCGATTCTAGCAACACTGAGGGCCCGCCTCGGCGGGCTCTTTTTTGCGGGCTGCATGGCGGGGCCGAATGTGCGCCGGGCTGACCGCCTCGCTCCGGGGGCTACGCCGCGTAGCCGGCTGAACAAAGGAGCTGCATGGGGCGGACGCCCTTGGGTCAGCGCCTCTGCGAGGGGAAGCCTGATCCAGGTTTGCGCGTCTGCCGGGCAAGAAAAGTCCTGCAGAGATGAAATCCCGGCACGTGATCGGGTGCAGCGTCTGCTTTTCGTTGGCACGGCCCGCGCATACGTTAGCCGAGGGGCTGATTTCCAAGGCCGATCATGCTCCCCAAGAACTGGCGACCCCGGCAGGATTCGAACCTGCGACCAACAGCTTAGAAGGCTGCTGCTCTATCCCCTGAGCTACGGGGCCGCGTTGGTCAGTGCGTCCAGGGCTGGTTCCTGTCGCGCCGGAAATTGTCGGAATAGGAGATTGTGGCGCGGCTGGCCTCCTTCGGGTCGAACACCTGGTAGGCGATGCCGTTGCGTTCGGCATAGGCGATCGCCCCCTCTTTCGTCTCGAAGTTGAGCCGGATCTGACTCTTCATGTCGTCGGATGACGTGTAACCCATGAGAGGCTCGATGGTCCGCGACCGCTCCGGCTCGTATTCCAGCGCCCAACGCTGCGTTTGCGCCTGGCCGGAACTCATCGCCGTTTTCGCCGGCTTGTAGATGCGCGCAACCATGCTTTGTGCTTTGGCCGTTTGTGAAGGACTGCCTCTAATATGCGCTGCCGCGCGGTTTTGGGAAGCCTTGCCTGACATGGCAGCGGTCCGGGAGCCCGACGGCCGATATCCGGTGAAAATTCGCCATTGCCGCAAGAGAACCCTGTGCTCGCTAGCCGGAGGCGCTAAGGTCCGACCCAGGAGCGCGGGCGGAGCCACCACCTGACCCGGCGCCCCGGGAAGGCGATTTCATGGGCGACGGCGAACCGCATGAAGTCTTCAATCAACCGCCCCCTTTCGGCGACCTGAACCTGTTTGATACCGACCCGCTCGTCACGTCGGCCGTTTCCGGCTTTCCGGACGGCGTCCAGGACGACCTTTCAGAGCTCGGCCGCTTTTGGGGCTCGCACGAGGCGCGCGAGCTGGCCGTGCTGGCGAACCGACACGTGCCCGAGCTGGAGCGCTACGACGCCTGGGGCAACCGCTCCGACCAGGTGACTTTCCACCCTGCCTACCATGCGCTGATGCGGCGCTCGATGCTGGCCGGCCTGCACTGCTCCAGCTGGGACCGGGGCGAGGCTGAATCGGGGATTCGCCACCGAGCCCGCGCGGCACGGCTCTACATGACCGCGCAGACCGAATGCGGCCATATCTGCCCGATGACCATGACCCATGCATCGCTCGCCAGCATCGGGGTCGACGGCGAACTCCTGGCGGAGTGGGCGCCGCGGGTCCTGTCGCGCACCTACGACCGCACCTTCCGGCCCTTCGGCGACAAGCGCGGCATCACGATCGGCATGGGGCTGACGGAAAAGCAAGGCGGCACCGATGTGCGGGCCAACACCACGCGCGCCGAACCCGGCGCCGAGGGGATGTTCGCCATCACCGGCCACAAATGGTTCTACTCCGCGCCGATGTCGGACGCCTTTCTGGTGCTGGCGCAGACGGGGGAGGGTCCTACCTGCTTCCTCCTGCCGCGCTTTCTTCCCGACGGGTCGCGCAACGCAATCCGGCTGGAACGGTTGAAGGACAAGCTCGGCAACCGCTCGAATGCCTCCGCGGAGGCGGAGTTCCACGGCGCCGGCGCCTGGCGCGTAGGCGACGAGGGGCGGGGCATCCGCACCATCCTGGAGATGGTGTCGCTCACCCGGCTTGACTGCGCGGTCGCCAACGCCGGCCTGATGCGCGCAGGGTTTGCCCAGGCGGTCCATCACGCGCGCCACCGGTCGGCGTTCGGCAAGCTGCTGATCGACCAACCCCTGATGCAGCGCGTGCTGGCCGACATGGCGCTCGATCTCGCCGCGGCGCTCGCTTTGTCTCTTCGGCTGGCCGAGGCTTTCGACATGGCGCAGGGCCAGTCCGCCGAACGCTCCTATGCGCGATTGATGACGCCGGTGGTCAAATATTGGGTTTGCAAGGCGGCGCCGGCCTTCCTGGCGGAGGCCATGGAATGCCTGGGCGGCAACGGATATGTGGAGGGGAGCGACGTGCCGCGGCTTTACCGGGAGGCGCCGGTCAACGCCATCTGGGAAGGGTCCGGCAACGTCATGGCGCTGGATGTTGTGCGCGCCTGCAAGGCGGAAGGCGTCCTTGAGGATGTGCTGGCGACGCTTGCCAGCGAGCTCGGCCCCGGTTCACGCGCCGCCGTTGACGTGATCGCCGCCGCGGCGACTGTCGCCGGGGAAGACGAGGGTTCGGCGCGCATCCTGACGGAGCAGCTCGCGTTGACGGCGGCGGCCGCCGCGCTGCGGCGCGACTTTCCGCCGGCAATTGCCGATACGTTCATCGAGACTCGCCTGGGGCGGCCGTGGCGCAGCACCTATGGGATGGTCGATGGCCGCTTCAACAGCCGCGCACTGGTCGACTACGTGGCGCCGCCGCTTTCGTGAAACTCTGGTTACCTTTCGGCGTCCAGGTCGGCCCGGATGCGGGCAAAGACAGCTTCGAACATCGCGGTCGTGAGCACGCCGGTATTCGTGTTGTAGCGAGAGCAGTGATAGCTGTCGTAGATCGCTATGCCCCCGGCTCGGTGGTGGGCGCCGTGCCCGAACGGGAAGGCGGCGAGGCGGAGCCCAATCGCTCGCAACACGCTCTCGTGGGCGATACGGCCCAGCGCCAGGATCGCCCGGAGGTTCGGGTGGGCCTCCATCGCGCCGAGCAGAAACCGTCTGCAGGTGGCGATCTCGGCCGGCGTCGGCTTGTTCTGCGGCGGCACGCAGCGGACCGCGTTGGCGATTGCCGAATCGACCAGGCGAAGTCCGTCCTGGGGGTCGGCGCGGTATTCCCCGGCGGCGAAGCCGTATTTGAGCATGGTCGCGTAAAGCAGGTCGCCGGCATAGTCGCCGGTAAAAGGCCGCCCAGTGCGGTTGGCCCCACGCAGGCCCGGAGCAAGCCCGACGATCAGCAGCCGGGCGTCAGCCGAGCCGAAGCTCGGCACCGGTGCGTTATGCCAGCTCGGCTCGCGCTCCCGCCAGAAGTCACGGAAGGCGGCGAGGCGAGGGCAGAGCGGACAGTCGGGTGGCGGGTCGCTGGGCAGTGACGGCTCGATAACGGCGCTCCGATGCGGTCGCGCTCCTTGAAAAAGCCGCGCTTCAACCCTATCAGAGCGACAATTCCCCAAATCCGGAGGTGTGTCCATGGCGCGCGTGACCGTCGAGGACTGCGTCGACAAAGTCGACAATCGTTTTGAGCTTGTTCTTCTGGCCGCCCATCGCGCCCGCATGATCGCCAACGGCTCGCCGCTGACGGTAGACCGTGACAACGACAAGAACCCCGTGGTCGCCCTCAGGGAAATCGCCGACGAAGGCGTCTCGCCGGAAGACCTGACGGAGGACCTGATCCATTCGCTGCAGCGCTATGTAGAGGTGGACGAACCGGAGCCGGCGCCGACCTCAATCGAGGCGGACAGGCCGGACGACGACGGCGAACTCACCTTCGACCGCATGTCCGAGGAAGAGCTGCTGCGCGGCCTGGAAAGCATCGATCCGCCCGAGCGGCGCGACGAATAGGACATTTGGGGGAGTGCCGGGCCGCCGACATAGGCCCGGCGCAAGCCGCCGCCGCGGTGCGGCATGTCATCCCCGCTTGCGCCCGCTGCTGCCTTGCACAATTTCAGCATGGTAGTGTTCGATCCGGCGACCATCCCGGGCCGCCGCGGGGCCCCCCGCAATGATGCGCCAATACGAACTCGTCGAACGGGTCTCGGCCTATAATCCTCAGGTCGACGAGGATCTCCTCAATCGCGCTTATGTCTACGCCATGCAGAAGCATGGCTCGCAGAAGCGGGCGTCCGGCGACCCGTATTTTTCTCATCCGCTGGAAGTCGCGGCGATCCTGACGGACCTGAAGCTGGACGATTCCAGCATCGCCGTAGCGCTGCTGCACGACACCATTGAGGATACGGGCGCGACGCGGGCCGAGATCGACCAGTTGTTCGGGCCGGCGATCGGCCGCCTCGTCGAGGGCGTCACCAAGCTGCAGCGTCTGGAGCTGGTGTCCCGGGAGGAGCAGCAGGCGGAGAACCTGCGCAAGCTGCTGCTCGCCATCTCCGAGGACATCCGGGTTCTCCTCGTCAAGCTCGCCGACCGACTGCACAACATGCGCACGATCCAGTTCGTCCGGGAGGAGAAGCGCGCCCGGATCGCTGAAGAGACGATGGAGATCTATGCGCCGCTGGCCGGGCGCATGGGCATGCAGAGCATGCGTGAGGAGCTCGAGGACCTGTCGTTCCGGGTGCTCAATCCGGAAGCCTACAAGGCGATCTCGCAGAAGCTCTCCGAGTTGCGCCAACAGAGCGGCCAGCTGGTAGACGAGATCAAGTCCGACCTGACCTCGCGGCTCGCCAAGCATGGCATCTCGGCGGCGATCCGAAGCCGCATGAAAAACCCATACTCGATCTTTTCCAAGATGCAGCGCAAGTCGGTGGGGTTCGAGCAGCTCTCCGACGTATTCGGCTTCCGCGTGCTCGTCGACGCGGAGGAGGATTGCTACCGGGCGCTGGGAGTCGTGCACAGGGCATGGCCGATGGTGCCGGGCCGCTTCAAGGACTACATCTCCACGCCGAAGCAGAACGAATACCGCTCCCTGCACACCACAATCGTCGGGCCGCGTCAGCAGCGGGTCGAATTGCAGATCCGCACCGGCGAGATGGAGCGGGTGGCCGAACAGGGGATTGCCGCGCATCCGCTCTACAAGGACGGCATGGCCGGCGACCGCGACCGCCTGCTTGCCGAAAGTCGCGCTTATGCTTGGCTGCGCCAGACAGTCGAGCAGATCGCGCATGGCGACCAGCCGGAGGAGTTCCTGGAGCACACCAAGCTGGAGCTGTTCCAGGACCAGGTGTTCTGCTTCACGCCGAAAGGTCGGCTGATCGCGCTGCCACGCGGGGCGACGCCGATCGATTTCGCCTATGCGGTCCATACCGACGTTGGCGACACCTGCATCGGCGCCAAGGTGAACGGCCAGCTCGCCCCGCTCAGCCAGCCCTTGCAGAATGGCGATGAGGTCGAGATCGTTCGCTCTTCGGTGCAAAGACCGCCGGCGGCGTGGGAGTCGCTGGTGGTCACCGGCAAGGCTCGCGCCGCGATCCGCCGCGCCAAGCGTTTGCAGGCGCGCCGCCAATATGCCGGGCTCGGGCGGCACACGTTGCAACGGAGAGTCGAACAGCTCGGCAAGACCCTGAACGCCGACAAGCTGCCCGCAGTGGCGACGCGACTCCATTTCGGCGAGGTGGACGACATGTTGGCCGCCGTTGGCCGGGGTGGGCTCGCCCCCGATGTCGTCCTTAAGGAACTCTTTCCTGATTACCATCATGAGCGGCTGCCCAAGGTCGATGGGCCGCTGGAGGAGGGCTGGATGGCGTCGGGCCGCTCAAGCCTGAAGTTCCGCTTGCCGGGCAGCGGCACCGGGCTCGTGGATGGTGCCGGGATCCCTATTCGAGGGCTGGATGCCGACATCCCGGTCCGCTTCGCTCCCAACGGCGGCGCAGTCCCTGGCGATCGCATCGTCGGCATCCTCAATCCCGGCGAAGACATCACCGTGTATCCGATCCACTCGTCGGAACTCAGTCGCTTCGATGACGAGCCGGACCGCTGGGTCGATATCCGTTGGGATATCTCGGACGATTCCACCGAGCGGTTTCCGGCCCGGATCCGTGTTTCGGCGCTCAACGAGCCTGGCAGCCTCGCCTCGATCGCTGATGTGATTGGCGCCTCGGACGGCAACATCGACAATGTCCGGATGCTAAGCCGCGGACGTGACTTCACCGAGATGGAAATCGACCTTGAGGTGTGGAACCTCAAGCATCTGAACCGGATACTCAGCGGGCTTCGCGAAAAGCGGGCCGTCAGTGAGGCTGTTCGCGTGAACGCCTAGTCCAATTATCGGACCGGTGTTGCATCGCCTATCCGCTCCTCTAAAAGCCACCGAAATGTGCCCGACTCCGCATGGCGCGAACAGAAGCGGAGACCAGTGAGTCTGACCCGATGACGTCAATACGCGGAACGGCGCGACAGAGACTTGGGGTGAACATCGATCACGTCGCGACGGTGCGTAACGCGCGTGGCGGACGGCAGCCCGACCCGGTGCGGGCGGCCCTTCTGGCGGAACAAGCGGGAGCCGACGGCATAACGGCCCATTTGCGCGAGGACCGCCGCCACATCACGGACGATGACATTGCCCGGCTGAGCGAGGAGGTCGGGCTATCGCTCAACCTCGAGATGGCCGCCACAGAGGAAATGCTGCGGATCGCGCTGAGGCACAGGCCTCATGCGGCATGTCTGGTCCCGGAAAGTCGGGAGGAGCGGACCACCGAAGGAGGCCTCGATGCGGCCGGCGGGGCGAATTACCTGACTCGATTCGTGGCGGAACTCGGCCAGGCGGGTATCCGGGTTTCGCTCTTCGTCGAGGCCGATCCGCGGCAGCTCGACGCCGCCAAGGCGCTAGGCGCCCCCGTCGTTGAACTGCATACGGGCACCTACTGCGACGCTCAGGCGGCGGGCGATGAGGCCGCCATGGCTCGGCATATCCAGCGAATCCGCGATGCTGCCCGCTACGGAAGTTCGCTCGGGCTTGAGGTCCATGCCGGCCACGGCTTGACGTTTGAGAACGTCAAGCCGGTGGCGGCCCTGCCGGAAGTCGCGGAGCTGAACATCGGTCATTTCCTGATCGGAGAAGCAATCTTCGTCGGCTTGGCGGAAAGCGTCCAGCGCATGCGTCTGCTGATGGATGAGGCGCGCAACGAAGCGGCGGCCCGATGATTGTCGGCATCGGCAGCGACCTGATCGACATCCGGCGCGTCGAGAAGACGCTCGAACGCTTCGGCGACCGTTTCCTCGATCGAGTCTTTACGGACATCGAGCGGCGGAAATCGGATGGCCGACGGCAGCGTGCGGCGTCGTATGCCAAGCGGTTCGCGGCAAAGGAAGCCTGCGCCAAGGCGCTGGGAACGGGCCTGAGCGCCGGGGTGTTCTGGCGCGACATGGGGGTCGTGAACCTTCGCTCGGGGAAGCCGACCATGGCCCTTACGGGCGGCGCGGCCGAGCGCCTGAAGACGCTTATGCCCGCCGATCGCCAGGCGGTCATACACCTGACCATCACCGACGACTGGCCGCTGGCCCAAGCGTTTGTGATTATCGAAGCGCTGCCGTGATCGTATTAGTGCCCCAATGCCGGGCTCTGTGGCCGCGGCGATTGCGGCGGCCGCATGCCGTCGCTAAACGCTGTTTTCAACCCAAGTCAGGACGGAGCCATGAACGTGGCTGAGCAGAGCGCCGCAGCGAAGGCGAAGCAGGGCGGATTCGGAGAAACCGTCAAGGTTATCGTCCAGGCGCTTCTGATCGCGCTCGTCTTCAGAACGTTTCTTTTTCACCCGTTCAACATTCCGTCTGGCTCGATGGAGCCGACGCTGTTGATCGGCGACTACCTCTTCGTTTCCAAGTTTAGCTACGGCTACAGCCGATATTCGTTTCCCATCGATCTCCCGTTCATTGACGGACGGGTCTGGGGAGCCGCTCCGGAGCGCGGCGACATCGCGGTGTTCCGCCCGCCTCGCGAGCCGGAAACGGACTACATCAAGCGCGTCATCGGATTGCCGGGCGACCGCATCCAGGTGCGCGGCGGGGCTCTTTATATCAACGACCAGCCGGTGCAGCGCGAGCGGGTGGACGACTGGGAAGGCCAGGGCCGGTTCGGCGCGGAGATGGAGATCAAGCAGTTCCGCGAAACGCTTCCCAATGGTGTCAGCTACATGACCCTGGACATGACCGAGAACGGCGCCGGCGATGACACTCGCGTCTTCGAGGTTCCACCTGGCCATTACTTCCTGATGGGCGATAACCGCGACAATTCCCAGGACAGCCGTTTCCTCGACGGCCCGGTGGGCTTCGTGCCAGCGGAGAACCTGGTCGGGCGCGCCGATATCATCTTCTTCTCCGTCGAGGCCGGCTCGCCGGCATGGGCGTTCTGGCTGTGGCCGCAGTCGCTCAGAACGGATCGTCTGCTCGACGCTTTATGAGCTCGCGTGACCTCAGGCAGCTCGAGATGGCGCTTGGCCATTGCTTCGCAGATCGCACCCTCCTGACCCAGGCGCTGACCCACGCCAGCGCGCTGGCCAACATGTCGGGCCAGGAGGGTGGAACCTATCAGCGGCTGGAATTCTTAGGCGACCGGGTCCTTGGCCTTGTCGTGGCTGACATGCTCGACCTCCATTTCCCGAAGGCGCCGGAAGGGGAATTGTCCCGCCGCCTGGCCCGGTTGGTCAGCGGTGAGACTTGTGCGGAGATCGCCGGCGAGATGAACCTGGCCAAGTTCGTGCGGGTCGGTGATAGCGTCCAGCGCAGCGGCGGCAGGGCTTCGGCCGGGCTCCTCAGCGATGTCTGCGAGTCGGTGCTCGGAGCGATATACCGGGACGGCGGGTTGCCAGCCGCCTGCGCTGTCATCGAACGTTACTGGCGCCCGAGGCTGGAGACCATGAGCGGCCCCTTGCGCGACGCCAAGACGGAACTGCAGGAATGGGCGCACCGGCGAGGCTTTGATGCGCCTGTCTACTTCGAGGTGCTGCGATCCGGTCCTGATCACGCGCCGGAATTCGAAATTGAGGTGAAGGTGCCGGGGGTTTCGCCGGCGCGGGCGCGAGGACGCTCGAAGCGGGAAGCGGAACACGAAGCGGCTGCGTCCATGTTGCGCCGGGAAGGCGTGTGGCCGGCGGCATGAGCGAGATGATCCCCGATAATGCCGCTAGTGATCGCGGCGATGCCGATCAGCCCAGCCGCGCCGGGTTCGTGGCGCTTATCGGCGCGCCGAACGCCGGAAAATCAACGCTGCTCAACGCGCTGGTCGGGGCCAAGGTCTCCATTGTCACGCACAAGGTGCAGACGACGCGCGCTCTTGTGCGCGGCATCGTCGCCCACAAGAACTCGCAACTTGTGTTCGTCGATACTCCCGGCATCTTCGCTCCGAAGCGGCGGCTCGATCGCGCCATGGTGACGACCGCTTGGGGTGGCGCCTCGGACGCCGACGTCGTCGCGCTGCTGGTCGACGCGCGCAAGGGCCTTACGGAGGAGGTGCACGACATCTTGGAGAAGCTCGCCGAGTTTCCCGCCGGGCGCAGCCGGATCCTCATCCTCAACAAGGTTGATGTGACAAGGCGGGAAACGCTGCTTCAGCTCGCCGCGGAGGCGAACGAACTCGGCCGGTTCGACCGCACCTTCATGGTGTCGGCGCTGACAGGTGACGGCACGACCGATCTCATGGACTATTTCGCAGCGGCCATGCCCGAGAGTCCCTGGCTTTATCCCGAAGACCAGATGACGGATCTGCCGCTGCGCTGGCTGGCCGCGGAGATCACCCGGGAAAAGCTGATGATGCGCCTCCACGAGGAGCTGCCCTACCACTCCACTGTCGAGACGGATCAGTGGACGGAAACGCCCAAGGGCGTTCGGATCGAGCAGACGATATTTGTGGAGCGCGAAAGCCAGCGCAAGATCGTGCTGGGGCGGGGCGGCCAGACGATCAAGGCGATTTCCACCGCGGCGCGCCAGGACATCTCCAAGCTGTTGGAGCGCCCGGCCCACCTCTTCCTGTTCGTCAAAGTGCGCGAGAACTGGTCCGACGATCCGGAGCGTTACCGCGAGATGGGCCTGGAGTTCCCGCGCTAGCTGCGCGGGCTCTCAGCCTATGGTTGCAGGATGTAGACGACCCGCAGGGTCGTCGGCTCGAACAGCACGCGCTTGCCGCCAATGATGCCGTAGCGCAGCTGGATGACCGGCTGAGGCATGGCGCCTACGACCAGCCTTGGCACGCCTTGCGGATATGGATGTTGGAACGGGGGCGGCGTGGTCAGCTCGTAGGCCAGAGCCGGCCCGGAGGTCAGGGCGGCGGCAACGGTCAGCGTCAAGAATTTGAGGCGCATGGGGCGCTCCTGGTTCACCAGGCCAACAACGGCCTTGCATTGCTGACGTTGCGCCCACTGCCGGGGAGATCGCGTCCTATGGTTAACGGCAGGCCGCTCTCTCGCTTTCGCCTGTGACCGGCGCGTTGTCGCGGCCGAAGCTCACTGCAATGCCCTCGTGAACAGCAGCTGCTGCCAGCTGATCGACGAGGAGCTTGCGGTCCACGGGAAGGGGCGTCGCCGCCGCAATACGGCCGGCGATCCGATCGGCCCACAAGAGATGCCCGCCAGCCTTGGCCTGCCGGATGGTTGCGCAGATGATGGCGTCGAAGCTGTGTTCCATGCGCGCTCTATGGCGGGGCCGCTTGTCAGGACGATGACAGCGATGCGCAAAACTTAAGACGGCATAAAAAAAGGCCGCCAGGACGGCGGCCTTTGGACCCGGGTAGGAGAGCGATCAGCGCTAGGAGACTGTGGTGTCAAGCAGTTACGCCTGCAAGAAACGGTTGTGCATCGTTTGTAAACCGCTTGCCATCCTATCCTTCCGTCGGCCGTAACGCTCGTGCAGGCCGGCCGTGGTCAGACCACCTGGGCGAAACGACAGGAAGAGGGGTCGTGCGATTGCGATCTGACAAAAAGCTGCCGCTGAGCGGAGCGGGGCAGATTGCCCCGCTCCGAAGTTCTACTTAGTAGCTTTGATGGCCTGACCTTTGTTCTTGTAATCGGCCATGTAGTTATTCAACGCAGCGTTGTTAGTAACCATGTCCTGCGTGATCGTGCAGCCCTCGACGGTGCGATTCCCGGATAGGTCCGCAAGTACTCCAACGTCCACGTTGCACACCTGAGCAGCGAGTTCCACCGGGATTGCGACCGAGTTGCCGCTAACAACGTTGTTCAGCGAATCGTCGATTGCCACATTCACCAGCCCGCCTTGGGCCTGTTGAGCGGAAGCGCCAGAAGCCCAAAGGGTCAGGGCTGCAAAGGCGGCAGCGGCAATGTAGAAATGCTTAGCCATTGGATATATCCTCCATTTGGGCTCTTCGGACCGAGCATAAACGAAGACAGCGCATCAGTGTTCCGTATGGCCATCGATTATTCAGTATTCGAACTGTCGGAAGGCCTGCTAATATTGACGAGAAATGGACAAAATGCCGCCTAAGTCTATTCATCTCCCGTTCAGGAAAGACGTTTAGCCAGATTTGCTCTAAGGCCGACGAGATTCCTATCGGGTTTCTCACACCGGAACTGCGGCCCCCGGTTGCCGTGCTCCTAAGACGGCCGCACATCTGGCTGCCGTCGCCGGTGAACGCCCTTGGATTGCCCCAGCTAAAACCTTGAAGCGCCTGTGAAATCGGATCAGCCTAATCCTCAGTCGGTACGCCGACGAAAGTGATTCGGATGGCATGTTCGGTGCGTGAATTGATCTTTTTCCATCAGCGGTCTTGGATTGTCGCTGGCCATGGACGTGTTGGTGCTGACCATCGCTTAGATATCAGGTCTGGAAACCAAGGGGCACGTAGGGCGGCCGAGCCTTAATCGGCGTAGTTGTCGGCCCGGTATTCGGCTCCGTGGGACCAACCCTCGGCAACAGACATACAGCCACGCCCTGCCGGGCTGCCTCCCTTGCCAGACGCTCGACAAGCTCAGAACGGCTAGTGGCGAGCGGTGTTGACTCGGCGATCCGATCAGCCAAGCGGTCGGCCCGCAGGGAAGTTCTGCGGCGCTTGGATTCCTGAACGGCGGCGACAATGATGGCTTGAAATCGCTTGTCCATATGGGGCCTATTGGCAGGCGAAAACGACAGGGCTGTGGCGGGTGAAGCCGATTTGGTCCCGACCACAGCCAAACTGAGCAAAGCTGCTACAAAAGCACGGCGTTCATTGATGGTGCCCGACTCTCTCCGGATGCCATTTTACCATCGTAGAGGGCGAGGACTCCGTTTGTTCCCGGCACTGGCTACTTGATATTTGTGATCGCAGAACAGAACGCCCATAGATCAGGATGAAACGGATTTCCTTCCATAAGTCGCTCCTGAGATTACGTGGGCCATTCAGTCCTGCGGAAAGAAGCCCTACGAAATGCCAGATCAAAAGACCAATGATGACCAAGGATGCTGCCGACGAAATGATCCAGACAATGGGCAGCATAACGTGCCCAAGCTCAGCAGGTGTTTGGTCAAAGGCGTTTTCTTTGCTCCCGACGATGACAAGCAGCGTGGGCAGAGATAAACAAGTCAGCCTGAAGATGGTGCGCAAGCAGCCCATGCGTTCGCAGTGATGCAGCTATAATAGCTAAATCGTTCGGACCGTGTTCACCAAGGACGAGGGCGCAGCGGCCGTCCAGTCGCTACCGACCGCCGTGGCACTTAGCGGTCCCTCTCATGCTCGAAGGCAATCTTGCCTTCGGCAAACAACTGGAGGCCGGGCGGGACGAACTCGGGTCGTGCACCATCCATGAGCGTCCCGAGCGCCTTGACACTGGCTACAATCTGGTCGGCCCGGCATGGCTTTGACAGCAAGCCTAGCGCAGCTTCCTTCGCCCGGAATGCTGCTTCTTTGGAGCCGCTCACATACACGGCTGGGACGTGATAGCGCTGTAGGAACTCTCTGGCTGCATCGATCCCGCTGCCACCTTGCTTTAGGTCGATGTTTGTCAGGAGCAGGTCGGGCGTCCTATGCTCCGCAAGGACAAGTGCCGCCGCTACTGAGGAAACCGGCCCAAGAACATCATGACCAGCCTCGGTTAAAGCGTCCGCCATGTCCATGGCAAGAAGCACCTCGTCTTCGAGAAGAAGGATGACCATGACGCCTCTTAGGTGCTCTGTCAGGTAACCCACATTGTAGCCGCAGAGTTCCACGCTGCTCGGAGCAATTAACCCTGTGCCAAGGGCCAGCCGGTCCATGCACCAGAGGAACAGTGATGTGACCAGTAGGGCCGTGACGATTGCAGCAAGCCAGAACGTCAGAGACGGGACGACAACGTCGAGATTTCCTCGCTCGATTGCGATCAGATAGATGGTGGCTGTCACCAGAAAGGAATGTGCCAAGGCATCTGATCCACCGTAGGGACGCCCGAGTCCGCTGATCGCCTCAAACTCAGGCGGCAGGAGTGAACATTGCGCAGCCTCAATTTGCCACGGCAGAACGGGGCGGCCCTGATAGTGTCCACAGATACCGGGTCTGTCGCTTCAACCAGCGAACTTGACGCCTGCCGTGAGTCCTCTCTGCCACGCCAAGGTCACCGGGCGGGTGACGCTGGATGCACCTATCTGAAGTCTGAACTCAGAGGGGAGAGCTACAACGTCGGCGAACTGGATTTGTGCACCCCCCTCCGATGTGTTTCGGACGAGGCAGTCCACCAACGTGGATGCTGACAGGATGACCTTGCCCGCTTTGAGTGCTTTCTGCCGAGGCAAAATGGTACGCTTCTCTGCTGCCATCACCGAAGTCTGCGCAAGTATGATGAACGAAGTCGTACGTGCGATTGAGTCGGCTCGGAGGTCTGACGCTCCTCCGCCTATGGCAATTTGTGGAGCTAAGTCTCGTCTCGGTCCGGTTCTGGACCCTCGCTGATTTCCGCTGTTCCGGCTTCGACAGCGTCGTCCGGCCTTGGCCTTCTCCCAAATCCCCTCCCAATCGCCATGCTGGACCGAGTCTCGGAATAGTTCGGAGCAACCATCGGGTAATCGGCCTTCAGGCTCCACTTCGCTCGATATGCGTTCGGCTCGATCTGGTGCTCGCTTCGGATATGCCGCTTTAGGGACTTGAACGGCTTTCCGCATTCCAAGCAGGTGATGCTGTCCGGCTTCACCGAGGAGCGTACCGGGACAGCGGGCTTCTGAGGGGCTGGCTCTGGTGCGACAGGTTTGCCCAAGGCCCTGAGAGCGTCCGAGACTCTGTAAATCAGCGCAGGCAAGTCCCGCTGAGCCATGACACTTTTTGCGTCACATAAGCCGTGACAATATGTGCGGTAAGCTCCGCAACGTCGCTGTCTTCGTCTTCCATCTGAAACACCAAGGCGGGGAAACGGACCGGTGAAACGCAGCCCTTCATCGTTCGTTTCCGCAACTGCTTGTGAAGGGGTGGTCAGTCGGTACGAAATCGGGCGCTCAGTCCAACAGCCCTTCATCGCCTTCAGGGCAGCGATATCGTTCCCGAATGTCGCCTTCGATTTCGACCTCCGCTATTGTGCAGTCGGCAAACACGTCCGACACAGCGGCTTCAAGTCGTTCCTCAGGCATTCGTTTTTCAGAAACAATTCGCTCTACAATCGCAATCGAACCGCCGACAAGCCAAACGGCAGGGACTGCATATTGCAGAGGCAATCGGCGCTTCGCCCTCACGACCTACGCGCCTTACCTCCTACCTCCCGTCACTGTGGGACTGGAAAACAGGCTTCTTTCGGGCCGAGCCTATCTTCCTGCCGGACCAAAGTTGCTCGGTGGCAGGTGATTAAAGCAGTTGCACTAATCGCTGAACCGGACTCCGGCCCTTAGTCCCTTCCGCCATTCCAACCTGACCGGCAATGTAGCCCCCGGCGCAGCAATGCTCAGGCTGAACTCCGAAGGCAGAGTAACGTACTCTGAGAAATGAAGGCGAACGCCGCCATTCGTTGAAAACTGGATTACGCAATCCACGGGTGGGGTGGAGTTAGACAGGATCGCCTTGCCCGCCCTCATCGCTCTACGGCGGAGGGCAGTTCTGTGCTGCACTGCTGGGCTGCTTGGGGAGCGCTCCATCCGGGCATTCTCCCCGAAGCGATTGGCGAATCAATTCCTATGAAGAAAGACGGCCTTTCGAAGCGGAAGCGGCGTCCGGAAACCAGCGCATGAACTGTTCGCCGGTGCCACCACGTTCCACACGGTGGTTGTAGTACTTCGCTGCATAGCGGACCACCGCACCGACATGTTCAGGATCGTTGTCCGCAGGCGCAAGGTGCACCTTGGCGGGGCCTTCGATATCGTGCCACCTCCGTACTGCATCGCTGAACGGAACTTGCGCACGGAACCATTGTTCGAACCGCCACACGGAGCACGACGGAACCCAAATCGCAGCATGGATGTGCGGGTAGGGCTCGCCGTCATGCTTGTCATCAATGAATGCACGGACTTGCGGCTGGACGGCCAGCTTGCTGGGACGATTGAAGGGACCGTGAACCGGAGGCACTCAATCCACCAGCGCCGGAAGCCTTGAAACATATCGGAGCTTACCGCATCGATCAGACCGTCTCTTCCGTTCCCGGTTGCGCCCTGCCACCGCTGGCGCTGGAACCGATCAGGTCTGAATGTCAGTGTTAAGTGGAACGCCCTTGAGCCCGGATTGGCGAGCAGCCGGGCATTGAAATCTTCAGTGATCCTGTCGGGGAGAAAGGACCGTAGTGCCTGTATGTATGCCCTACCTGACCGTAATGTCTGTAGTGAACCGTTGGATGCATGAACAATCATTCGATGATGAACTGTGTGTTTCTCATATACAGTATTCCTTGTGAGTAGGCAGAGTCTCTCCACAGGCAGGAAAACGAGTTTTCCGTCCTTGAACTCTGCGCTTGTGAAAGAGGATCACCGGTTGGTTTGTTCAAATCGAGCGGTAAAGGTTCGCCTCAAGCCCAGCCGACATGATGAAGCCATAACACTACCACACCGTGCGTGTTCTGTCAAGTAAACTTAGGTGAAAGCTCGCCTGCTCAATGCGGCGTTTTAGAACAGCGACTTCAAGGTCATGGTGGATGGGGACGTAGGTATCCTCATCATCTACTCGATATATCACGTCTACTCTCATTGCATTCTCCGTGGTGATATAGAATGCAATATTTAGACATCCCGAGATTTCAGACGGAGTAGTAGGAAAGGAACTTAGTTTGCCGTGTCAGGTTCAATCCTCCGGGCCTGACGAGGCTCCATAGCCTCTCTCCCACGCCGGACAGCCTCGTCGTTGGTTTCGGCCCAATCTGCCAGATGACCGAACTGGCCGAACTCTCCATGCTGCATGGCTTCCTCAAGGGTGCGTCCGGGGAGCGCCCGTCGCTTCCGCTTCGTTTCGTTGCTGGTCATGCCGCCTTCGTCTGAACCGGCTTGGCATCCCGCAAAATCCGCTGGACGGAGGCTCGGCTGATGGCCAGTTCGGCTGCGATCCTCGTTGGCCCCAATCCGCTTTCGTGGAGCTTGAGCACGGCGCTCGCCTGCCGTCGTGCAGTTGGTGCCCGACCACGGTAACGACCTTCGCTCTTGGCCTTCTGAATGCCAGCCCGCTGGCGTTCCAACATCAACGTCCGTTCGAAATCCCCGATAGCGGCAAACATCATCAGCAGAAGCTTGCCTGTTGCGGATTTCGAATCCACGGCGCTCCCGCCGAAATCCAATATGCAGAGCCCAACGCCTTTCCGCTCCAGCTTCTCCACGATGCGCAGGAGGTCCGGTACGGAGCGGCTCAGCCGGTCCAATCGGGTCACGACGAGAAAGTCGCCCTCACGCACGAAGTCGAGAGCCTGCTGTAGCTGGCGGCGGTCAGCGTCAACCGAGGATACGTGCTCCTTGAAGAGCTTCTCACACCCGGCATGGAGGAGGGCCTTCTCCTGTGCTTCCAGCCCGGCGATCTGATCGACTGTGGAGCTTCTTGCATAACCGATGCGCATTCCGTGCCCGTTCGTATCACAAGAACCTAAGAGTATGTGACACAAAGAGTGTCAGAAAGCAAGGCGAACTCTTGTGAGGCGCTACGGCGTGGTAAGCTGGATGGATCACACGGGCAGGGTCGTATGAGTTTACACCAACGCCTTCAAGGCACAGGCACTTTCACAGCAATGAGAAGCGCCCGAAGTGTCGGCTCTACTTGAGAAGCGAGCATCACGCTGTCCCAATCCAGTTTGCGTCGAAGCCGATGAGGAGATACGCAGGGCAACTCGGCTAAAGGCGAGCCCTCTGCCGGGGGGCGGAAGTGGGCAGATCGTCGCTTGAGTGTGCGGCGGCAACCCGGGTCAGACTTGAGCGGCGGGTAAGTGCGTTCGTCGTGCCATTCAACGAGACAACTCCGAGTACCCACACACTGCTCGTAGGGGGAAAGCCAAACCTCCTCATCCAGCGGGCGCACTTTCCGCACCGGGTCACCAGCCTGTGCTCTGGACCTAAGCTGTAGGGATGTTTCGCAGTCCTGTCAGTGGCTTAGCACAGAATGCGGAACTGCTCCTTGGGAGCACAACTTGGCCAGCGAAACTGGCCCATCCCAGTCAGGTAGGCTGCCCCCGAGGATATGCGCCTTCTGCCGTGTTGTGACGTGGCTGTAGTGATCAAAGATGGTGCGTGGGGAGGTGCCCATGTTTCTTGCCAAATCGGCGACATCCACTTCTCGGTATAGAACTTGAAAGGTCGCATAAGTGTGACGGAGGGAGTAGATCGTGCGCTCCCTCGCAAACCGGTCGGTGAGTAGGCCGGCGCCCGTCAAAACCTTCTTGAACGTCTTTCCGAAGGTTTTGGACGGGCGCTCCCCTCTGGTCAGCAAAGATCAATTCGTCTTCGCTGGGGTTGCCTTGAAGCTCCTGAAGTTCCGCAAGGGCATCAACAGCATCCTGCATTAGAACGACGTCCCGCTCGCCGGTCTTTGTTGTCGGGGCGACGTGGACCCATACTCGGGGCTCATCGCCTTCAGCCTCGTGCCAATGGTAGTCTCGCCATCGAAGCTGACGGGCTTCATTCGGGCGTAGGCCAGAGCCTGTTAGGAAAACCACGTAGCTGCGGATGATGCGGCGTTGCCACCGATGAAGGCTGTGTGGACCCTTGCGCTTGTCAGAGGCCCCTTCATCAATCCACTTGTCCAAATACGATTTCAGGGCTCGCCACTCATCACGGTCAAAGGCAGGGCGCCTGTCTACACCCTTTCCGACCTTCACCTGCGGCACGATGATCTGCGGCACTCTTTGCATCATGCCGTGACGCTCCGCCGACCTGAAAATCTGGCCTAAGACTGTGCCCTCCATGCTGAGCGACTTTTGAGATGGGCTTTGGGCTACATTGCCAAGCTTCTGCTTGTAAGGCCGCTTATGGGTAGTGCGGGTCTTAGAAGCCGTCGCAATCTTCGCCCTGCCGTCCTCTGAGGACCAAAAGGCGATCCGCCACGTCCAGTAATCCTCGACGGTTTTCTCAGTGATCAGGTCCACCGACCGGTCCCCGAAAAAGGGAAGCAGGTATCGATTCGCTGTGCCGACAATGTATTTCAGCCGATGTGGCCCGAGAACAGACCGATTTGCATCGTGCCAGCGTCGCCACAGTGACGCAAAAGTGTGCGTCCTGATCTGCTGACCGTGCCTAACCTTGTACCGAAGGTCTTCATATCGATCCTCGGCCCATTTCCGAGCCAGATCGAGACTTTTCTGTTTCGTGGATTCGATCACATAGCGCCCGTGTCCCTCAATCGAGAGGCGGGCATGGTAAGTGGGCTTGTTGTTCCGAGTGTACAGGACAATGCGTCCATCACGGAACGAATGGCGGTTCTCGTATCCCAATGAGCCTCACCTGCTAACCGTTCGCAACAACCTTTTGTGCAGAACGACGAACTGGAATGTCATCCATCAAAGGGGCGTGTCAATGCCATGTCAACATCAAAAAGGGCTGCCGGTTTCGGCAGCCCCTTGAAAAGCCTCGGCTTTCTTGTTGATCCGGTTAGCGTTTGGAGAACTGGAAGCTCCGACGCGCCTTTGCCCGTCCGTACTTCTTCCGCTCCACGGTGCGCGGGTCGCGGGTGATGAAGCCGTTGCGCTTCAAGACCGGACGTAGCCCCGGCTCATAATAGGTCAGTGCCTTGGAGATGCCGTGCCGAAGCGCGCCCGCCTGGCCGGACAGCCCGCCGCCGGATACGGTCGCCATCACGTCGAACTGACCATTGCGGTCGGTCAGCATGATTGGCTGCTGGATAATCATCTGCAGCACCGGGCGGCCGAAATAGTCGGTGAAGTCTTTCTCGTTGACGATGATGCGGCCGGAGCCGGGCTTCAGCCAGACGCGGGCGACCGCGTCCTTGCGCTTGCCCGTCGCATAGGCGCGACCATAGGCGTCGAGCTTCTGGACATGAACCGGGGCGTCCGCCTGGACGGCCGGCGCATCGGCGCGCAGCGCGCCAAGTTCTTCGAAGGATTGGGACATGTCAGTCGATCCGTGAATTCTTGGAGGAGAGGGCGGCGACATCCAGCGGCTCGGGCTGCTGTGCCTGGTGCGGATGCGTGGACCCGGCGTAAACCTTCAGGTTTTTCATCTGTTGACGGCCGAGGGGCCCGCGCGGGATCATCCGCTCGACAGCCTTCTCCAGGACCCGCTCCGGGAAGCGGCCCTCGATCACCTTGCGCGCAACGCGCTCCTTGATGCCGCCGGGATAGCCGGTGTGCCAGTAATATTTCTTCTGGTCGAGCTTGCGGCCCGTGAAGGCCACCTTCTCAGCGTTAATCACCACGACGTTGTCGCCGGTGTCGATGTGGGGTGTGAAGGTCGGCTTGTGCTTGCCGCGCAGGCGCATGGCGATCAGCGTGGCCAGGCGGCCCACGACCAGGTTCTCGGCGTCGATCAGAATCCACTTCTTCTCGACATCCGCCGGTTTTGCGGAAAAGGTCTTCATCATTGTCCTCTGGAAATCCGCCCGGGTTCACACGACGACCGCGGCGGCGGGCGCGCTCGGAAGCAGCGCCGATCCGTGCCAGATAGCCACCGGGCCGCTCAGTGTCAATCCGTAAGGGCGGTAAGAAGTCAGAAAAATGCGGTCAAATCCAGCGACTTAGCCGGACGGTAACATATTACCATGCGACGGGATGGAATAAGTCCCGGTAGCATGCGCGATCAGGTCGCCGCCGGATTCGGCGACGATCGCAATCTCCACGACGGCTAAGCGCTTGCCGAGCTTTAGGATTCGGCAGCGGCCAAGCAGTGGCGCGACCGGTGCTCGGCGCATGAAATTGATCGACAGGTTGGTTGTGACGATCAGCGGCTCGGGCCCGACATGCGCCAGCAGCACGGCATAGGCGCCGACATCAGCAAGGGTGAAGAGGGCAGGGCCGGAGATCGTGCCGCCAGGCCGCAGGTGGCGCTCGTCAGGCGAGAGTCGGAGCACCGCCATGCCGGGTTCAATCGCCAGGATCGCGATATCCCGCGGGGCTTGCACCTGCGGAAAGTGCTCGTCCCAGAAGGCGGACACCTGCGAGGCGGACATCACGGGTTGCAGCATGGAGGCTAGGCGAACACGGGTGGCGGTCCTAAAGTGGCGCCGAAACTGACGAATGCGCCCGCGTCCTGCAAGGCTCCCGAACGGATGAACCACGACCGCTACAGCGATGCCTACGTCCGGGCGATCCTCGATGGCGTGAAGTCGGTCGCGATCATCGGCATCAGCAACAAGGATGTGCGGCCCAGCTACTTCGTGGCGCGATACCTGATCGACAAAGGCTACCGCGTCTTTCCCATAAATCCGGGCCTGGCAGGGACGTCGTTGCTCGGCGAAACCGTCTACGGTCGACTACGCGACGTGCCCGGGCCAGTCGATATGGTCGATATCTTCCGCAACTCGGAAGCCGCCGGACCGATCGTCGACGAGGCGCTTACGCTGGACCCGCTTCCGAAGGTGATCTGGATGCAGATCGGCGTGCGCAATGATGAGGCGGCGGCGCGCGCCGAAGCGGCTGGACTGCAGGTGGTGATGGATCGCTGCCCCAAGATCGAATACGGCCGGCTTTCCGGCGAGATCGGCTGGGCGGGCGTCAACTCGCGCATCCTGTCGTCCCAGAGACCGGTGCTGCGCGGCGGTTTCCAGCACCGCGGGCTCGGCAACCGCGACTGATCGGCGTCGCGGCGGCAATTCTGTTCTTCGCGAGCCGCGTTCCGGAGAAACGCCGCCTTTGCGCGGCCCAGAGCGCGTGGGATAGAACGCGCCGAGACTGAAACGGGGGACATTCATGGCCGAAGAACGCACGCCGGGTTTCGACACGCTCGCCATCCATGCCGGGGCCCGGCCGGATGCCGGAACGGGCGCCCGCATCACGCCGATCTACCAGACGACGGCGTATGTGTTCGATGACGTCGAGCACGCGGCCAACCTGTTCGGACTGAAAGCGTTCGGCAACATCTACACGCGGATCATGAATCCGACGCAGGCGGTGCTGGAGGAGCGCATCGCAGCGCTCGAGGGCGGCACGGCGGCTCTGGCCGTAGCGTCCGGCCACGCGGCGCAGATGATCGTGTTCCACACGCTGTGCCAGCCCGGCGACGAGATCGTTGCCGCCAAGAAACTTTACGGCGGCTCGATCAACCAACTCGGCCGTTCGTTCAAGAGTTTCGGCTGGAAGGTCGTGTGGGCCGACACCGACGACCTCTCGACCTTCGAAACCGCCATCTCGCCGCGCACCAAGGCGGTATTCATCGAGTCAATCGCCAATCCGGGCGGTATTGTCACCGACATCGAAAGTATCGCCAAGATCGCGCATCGCGCCGGGGTGCCGCTCATCGTCGACAATACCTTGGCCACGCCGTACCTCTGCCGGCCCTTCGAATTCGGCGCCGACATCGTGGTCCATTCGCTCACCAAGTTCATGGGCGGGCACGGCAACTCGATGGGCGGTGTGATCGTCGACGGCGGCACGTTCAACTGGTCGCGCGAAGGCCGCTACCCGGTGCTCTCCGAACCGCGCCCTGAATATCATGGGATCAAGCTGCACGAGACTTTTGGCAACTTCGCCTTTGCGATCGCCTGCCGCGTGCTCGGCTTACGCGATCTCGGGCCGGCGATCGCGCCCATGAACGCCTTCCTCATCCTCACCGGCATCGAGACGCTTCCACTCAGGATGCAACGGCACTCCGACAATGCCCTCGCGGTGGCGCGCTGGCTTTCCGAACATGAGGAGGTGACTTGGGTGAGCTATGCGGGCCTGCCGGGCGACCGCTACCACAACCTCGCCAGGCGCTACGTGCCGAAAGGGGCAGGGGCGGTGCTCACCTTTGGCGTGCGCGGCGGGCACGAGGCCGGCATAGGGATCGTCAAGAACGTCAAGCTGTTCTCGCACGTGGCCAATATCGGCGACACGCGCTCGCTAATCATCCATCCGTCATCGACGACCCACAGCCAGCTCGAGGACGCGGCAAAGGTCGCGGCCGGGGCGGGCCCGGATGTAGTGCGCCTTTCGGTCGGACTTGAAGATGTCGAAGACATCATCGCTGATCTCGACCAGGCACTGGCCAGCGCCGCCGCCTGAGAGGCCGCAGAAACCGATCCGATCCGCCTTTTTGCGGGTCGGACATCCGACTGATTAGGCGGTTGACCGGATCGCGAATCGTGTCGTTTTAACCACACACAAGCCAAGTTGCTGACAGTTTTAGCGTTTTCGTCTCCCCTTTTGTGGACAGCCTGTGGACAAACGTGCCCGTATCGGCTGGCTGAAGGAGAGACGATAATGTCCGGAACACATGGCGACCTTTTCAGGGAGATCGGCGCGCTCGTCGTCGCCGCCCACAACGGTCAGCCGATCGACCTGACGAAAACCTCCGAGCAGTTGTCTCGCGACTACGCCAAGCTCGGCATCTCGGCTGAGACTGTGGCTCGCATGATTGCCCGTTCCATCGGCGCCGTCGGGGTTTCGCTGGAGATGGTGCGACCCAGCGTCGCCAGCGTTTCGATCATCGTGCCGGAGGCTCTGAGCGAAGCGCACCCGGACGACAGCGCCGAGGAGGTTCAGCTGGCCATGCCGCCTTCCAAGAAGCGCGGTTCCCGCCGGGGGCAGCGGCAAGGGTCCGCCCGGCGCGCCTGACAACGCCGTCCCGGGTGGTTTGCGCCAAGTCGAGAAACGCGCGCAATCTTCTCGCCGAAACCCGCTCGGTGGTGGACTTTGCTCCGCGCCCCGCTATGACTCCTTGCCTGCGGCAGATGCACGTGCCGGCCTCTCGGCCAGCGATGCGGCGATCCCGCCAGATCCGCCCACTGCAAGGAAGTCCCATGAGCAACGACCAGCGCATTTTGACGACCCGGCAGGGTCACCCCGTCAGCGACAACCAGAGCCTGCGCACCGTCGGCGAGCGCGGCCCGGCGACGCTGGAGAACTATCAGTTCATCGAGAAGATCACCCACTTCGACCGCGAGCGAATTCCCGAGCGGGTGGTCCACGCCCGTGGCACCGGCGCGCACGGCTACTTCGAGGCATATGGAAAGATCGGCAATGAGCCGGCCGCGAAATACACCCGCGCCAAGGTGCTGACCCAGACGGGCGTGAAGACCCCGGTTTTCGTCCGCTTCTCCACGGTGGCCGGCGCAAAGGAATCGCCGGAAACAGCGCGCGACCCGCGCGGCTTCGCCGTCAAGTTCAAGACGGTGGACGGCAACTGGGACCTGGTCGGCAACAACCTGAAGATCTTCTTCATCCGCGACGCCGTGAAGTTCCCGGACATGATCCACGCCTTCAAGCCCGACCCTGTGTCAAACCGGCAGGAGGCTTGGCGCTTCTTCGACTTCGTCATGCACCATCCGGAATCGCTCCACATGGTGACTTGGCTGAAGAGCCCCTGGGGTGTCCCGGCAACCTACCGGGAGATGGAAGGCTCGAGCGTCAACACCTACAAGCTGGTCAACGATCGCGGCGAGGCGGTCCTCGCAAAGTTCTCCTTCGAGCCGAAGCTCGGAGTGCGCAACCTGACCAGCCCGCAAGCGGAGGCGATCCAGGCGAAGGACGTCGGCCACGCCACGCGCGACCTTTATGATGCGATCGAGCGCGGTGATTACCCCGAATGGGAGTTCTGCGTGCAGATCATGGCGGACGGCGACCATCCCGAACTCGACTTCGATCCGCTCGACGACACGAAGCGCTGGCCGGTCGACCAGTTCCCGCTACTGCCGGTCGGCCGCATGGTGCTTGACCGCAACCCCTCCAACTTCTTCGCCGAGGTGGAGCAGTCGGCATTCGGCACCGGCGTGCTGGTCGACGGCATCGACTTCTCTGACGACAAGATGCTGCAGGGGCGGACGCTGTCCTATTCCGATACGCAGCGCTACCGCGTCGGCCCGAACTACCTGCAGTTGCCGATCAATGCGCCGCAGGAGAAGGCGAGGGCGCACACCAACCAGCGCGACGGCCAGATGACCTATTACGTCGACGGCGGCGGCGCGAGCGCGCACATCAACTACGAGCCGAGCTCGATGGGCGGTCTTAACGAGGCGCCCAAGCGCGAGCGCGACTATCATCAGTGGGTGGAGGGCCATCTCGGCCGTTACCAGACCACAAAGACGCAGGACGACTACAAGCAGGCCGGCATCCGCTACCGCACGTTCGAGGACTGGGAGCGTGACGACCTGATCAACAACCTCGTCGATGACATGAAGCAGTGCCCGGACCACATCGCGCTCCGCATGGTCTGGCACTTTTGGCATTGCGACGAGGATTACGGCCGCCGCGTCGCGGAAGGGGCGGGGATCGACGTCCAGAAGGCGCTCGCCTTGCCGCCGCTGCCGGGCAAGCCCGCCCCGGGCCAGAACCGTCCGGCCCCGACCTATACGAGCGGGCAGCGCGAAGAGCCGGCCGGCATGGAAACGCAGCAGGCAGCGGAGTAAAATCGCGCTACCCTCGACAGTTTGTCATCCCGGTTTGGCCGCAACGCCAAGACCGGGATCCAGCGAAGCCCGCTAGAAGACCGGCACCGCTGTTGATTGATGGATCCCGGTCTTGCCGCTCGGGGCAAACCGGGATGATGCACGGGGTGGGCTGAACCTCGGCAGCTGAACCTTTTGTGCGTCCGAACTCCTCAGCCGACGATCTCGTCGTCCCTGAAGAAAAATTTGATTTCCTCGGCAGCGGTTTCGGGCGCGTCGGAGCCATGCACGGAATTCTCGCCCATGGAGCGGGCGAATTCCTTGCGGATCGTGCCCGGCGCCGCGTTGGCCGGGTTGGTGGTGCCCATCACTTCACGGTTCTTGGCAACGGCGTTTTCGCCTTCCAGCACCTGAACGACCACCGGGCCGGAAATCATGAAGTCCACCAGCTCGCCGAAGAACGGCCGCTCCTTGTGGACGGCATAAAATCCTTCCGCCTGCTCGCGAGTCATGCGGATGCGCTTGGAGGCGACGATCCTGAGCCCGGCATCCTCGAACTTCGAGATGATCTTGCCCGTGAGGTTCCGCTCCGTTGCGTCGGGCTTGATGATGGAAAAGGTGCGCTCGATGGCCATGAAATCCTGCGGATGTTCGGAAGGAAGGTGGCGGTCGTATAGGTGGGGGCGCGCCGCGCCGCAAGCCAATCAGGCCGCGCTGACCCGGGCCTCCCGGCCAAGCCCGCTATGCAGAGCGAGGCAATGCTCGAACCACCCGGTCACTGCATCGTCGGCCGGCAACGGCAGGCGGCCGAGCACGGCGCGCATCCACATGAACGTGCCGCACAGGACATAGTCAGAAAAATTCGGCGCAGCGCCGCCGAGCCATGGATGCCGTGCCAGGGTGCGCCGCACCGGCTCCAGCACGGCAGCGAGCGCCTCCAGGTTGGCGTCCACGCCGGTCTGGTGCTCCTCCAGGCGTCTCCCGAGCCGCGCCTCTCGGGATGAGCGGAAATAAGTCTGGTCGGCCTCACCCAGAAGGTCATGGATGTCCTTGACCATCATCCGCATCGAAACGGGATGCACGGTCAGGAAAGCCCAGCTCTCGAGAAAGCGGGCTGATGCGATAGCCGCTTCACCGTCGAACAGCGCTGGCCGATCCGGGTATTGCCGGTCGAGATAAAGCGCGATCTCGAATGAGTCCTGAACGATCCTGCCGGCGTCGTTGATCACCGGCACGAGCTTGGATGCGCCGCCTTCCACCCCGGATAGGCCGGTGAACGACGTGGCAATCGTTTCGAACGGTAGCCCCTTATGGGCGAGCGCCATCTTGGCGCGCCAGCAATACGGGCTGAAGCGCAGGTCGCGGTCGCGACCGCAGAGGTCGTAGAGCAGGATGGTCATTGCGCCTCCCGACTAGGTCAGTAATGCTGTCCTAACCAGGTTGTCCACGCAAGAGGCTTGCCGATGATGCTCGCACATTTCGCGATGTTTGCCCGCTACAACAAATGGGCCAACGATCGGATCTACGCCGCGGCCGGAGCGGTGCCCGAAGCCGATTACCGGGCCGATCGCGGCGCCTTCTTCGGCTCGGTGCACGGCACGCTGAATCACCTTCTGGTGGCGGACCGCATCTGGATGCACCGGTTTACCGGCGAGGGGCCTACCTACGCCCGGCTCGACGTGATCGTCCATGATGACCTCGCAACGCTTCGACAGGCGCGGCAAGCGGAGGACGATCGCATCCTGCGCTGGCTGGACGAGCTTGATGCCGAGACGCTGAACGGCAATTTCTCCTATCGGACAATCGTCAACCCGACCGATGTGACCCAGCCGTTCGCCCCGGCTCTGGCGCACGTCTTCAATCACCAGACGCATCACCGCGGCCAGGTTCACGCCTTGCTGACGGGGATCGCGGGCCCGGCTGCGGCGCCGTCCCTTGATCACATTGCTTTCCAGCGCGAGACCGGCATCGGACTCCAGCCCACCTGATTGTCCCCGCAGCGCCCAACCGGTAAACCGCGCCGATCTCATAAGGAGCGGTCAGTGAACAAGATCAGGATCGGGGTGTTGGGCGCGTCGGGATATACCGGGGCCGACCTGGTGCGCCTGGCCGCTCGTCACCCAAATGTCGAGATCGCTGCGCTGACCGCCAACACGCATGCGGGAAAGGGCATGGCGGAGGTCTTTCCGCATCTCTTCATGCTCGACCTGCCGCGCCTGGTGGAATGGGAGAAGGTCGACTGGTCTGGGCTGGATGCAGTCTTCTGCGGGCTGCCGCACGGCACGACGCAGGAGATCACCGCGGCGGTGCTGGCCGCAAATCCGGCTATCACGGTGATCGACATGTCGGCCGATTTCCGGCTGCGCGACATGGCCGCGTACGCCAAGTGGTACGGCCACGAGCACCGCGCGCCGGAGCTGCAGGGAGAGGCCGTTTACGGCTTGACGGAGGTTTACCGCGAGGAGCTGCGCACGGCGCGGCTGATCGCCTGTCCCGGCTGCTACCCCACGGCCGCCTTGCTGTCGCTCATACCGGCGGCCAAGGCCGGCCTGATCGACGCCGGCGAGATCATCGTCGATGCCAAATCCGGCGTGTCCGGCGCCGGGCGGGCGGCCAAGCAGAACACCCTGTTCAGCGAAGTGGGCGAGGGGCTGTCGCCGTATTCGGTAGCCCAGCACCGGCACGCGCCGGAGATCGAGCAGGAGATTTCCTTGGCGGCGGGTGCTGAGGTGGTCGTCAACTTCACCCCGCACCTCATCCCGATGAGCCGCGGTGAGCTGTGCGCGTCCTATGTGCGGCTGATGAAGGGCGCCTCGGCCGACGACCTCCGCGCCGCACTGGCCGACAGCTATCGCGGCGAGCCCTTTGTTCACGTTGCCGGGAAAGGCGTGCTGCCGCAGACCCAGAATGTGCGCGGCTCCAACTACGTGCAGATCGGGGTGTTCGCGGACCGCATTCCCGGCCGGGCGATCATCATTTCCGTGCTCGACAACCTGGTGAAGGGGTCGGCCGGGCAGGCGATCCAGAACATGAACCTTGCCTTCGGCCTGGAAGAAACGGCCGGGCTGCTGCAGCTCCCGCTCTTTCCCTGACGGGGCGGCAAAGAAAAGAAAAACCCGGCTTGGCCGGGCTTTTCAGGGTCTGTCGGTCAGAAGAACGATTTCCGGTTCCACCAACCCATCCGCTTGGGCCGGTTGTCTTCAACCGGCTCCGGCCGCTCCATGACCTGGGTCGCAGCATCCTCTCGCTCCCGGGCCGGCTCGGTGGCGGGAGACGAAGCCGCAATGGGTTCGGCGACGACGGAAGGCCCGCCCGCCGGTTCGTCCGCCTGCGGGTTCTCGTGGTCGTCGGCGCTAGCGCCGGCTGCCTGGGGCGCGTTCAGAGGCTCGGCGCCAGCGCTGTCGAAGGTCGGCGAACCAGCGGGCAGGGCGCTGTCGCTCTGGGGCGAGCTCCAGTCCGGACCCTGTTCCTGCGAACCCTGTCCGCCTCCGCTCGCCTGCTCCGACCGTAACCCCGCTTCCTGGTCGCTCGCGTCCGCGGGGGCGAATTCCAGCTCGTTGGGGAACTCCAAGGCTTCGGCGTCCTCGTCGCCACCCTGGTCCTGCCCCTCAAAGCCTTCATGCGCCACAAAGCCTTCAGGCCCGGTGGTGTCGCCGTTGTCGCGGCCACGGGCACGACGGCGTCCGCCGCGCCGACCCCGACGTCGCCGGCGACCCTCTTCGTCCTCCGGCCCGCCCCGGCCACCCTCGGCGCTGGCAGCGTCGGCCTCTTCGGCGTCACCGTCAGCGTCCGCAACATCTTGAGCATCGTCGGCCGCGGCAGCGTTCTGGCCGCGCTCCGGGCGATCCTCTCCGTTGCCGCCGCGACGCCGGCGACGGCGGCGCTTGCGGTCCCGCCCCTCGCCAGAGCCGGTTTCCTCGGCCCTGACCTCGTCGTCGTCCTCGGCGCGGCCAGTCTCCGCGTCGACATCCTCATCGTCGACCTCATCCTCGACATCGTCGTCCAGCTCCGGCGGAGGCAGCATCGCGATCGGAGCGGCACGCTGCGGCCGCGGCTCGGCGACAGCGCCGCGTTCGACGATGAAGCCAGCCCCGTCGGCAGGCGTGTCGGCCACAACCGTGATTGTCACGCCAAAGCGGTCCTCCAGCAGCGCAAGGCTCTGTCGCTTCTGGTTCAGGACGTAGAGCGCAACCTCCGGCCGCGTCCGCACGAGGAGGTGATGCGCACCGTGCCGCAGTAGGTTGTCCTCAAGCGCCCGCAGGATCTGCAGGGACAGCGACGAGATCGAGCGGACCTGACCGGTGCCGCGGCAATGCGGGCAATGCACAGTCGAGCTTTCCAGCACGCCGGTGCGGATGCGCTGCCGCGACATCTCCATCAGGCCGAAATGCGAAATGCGCCCGACCTGGATGCGCGCCCGGTCCGCCCGGAGGCAATCCTTCAGCTTGCGTTCCACCGCGCGGTTATTGCGGTTCTCCTCCATATCGATGAAGTCGATGACGATCAGGCCGGCGAGATCGCGCAGGCGCAGCTGCCGGGCGATCTCCTCGGCCGCTTCGAGGTTGGTGCTGAGAGCGGTGTCTTCGATGGAATGCTCGCGGGTCGAACGGCCGGAGTTCACGTCGATGGCAACCAGCGCTTCCGTCTGGTTGATGACGATATACCCGCCGGACTTAAGGGTGACCTGCGGCGAGAACATCGCATCAAGCTGCGCCTCGACGCCATTTCGCGAAAAGATCGGGGTGTCTTCCCGATAGAGCTGCACGTTGCGCGCATGGCTCGGCATGAGCATGCGCATGAAATCCTTCGCCTCGCGGTGGGCGTCCTCGCCGGCGACCACCACCTGCTCGATCTCGCGGGAATAAAGATCGCGGATCGACCGCTTGATCAGGCTGCCTTCCTCGTAGACCAGCTCCGGCGCCGTCGAGCGCAGTGTGAGCTCGCGGACATTTTCCCAAAGGCGCAGCAGGTATTCGAAGTCCCGCTTCACTTCCATCTTGGTGCGGTTGGCGCCGGCGGTGCGCAGGATGACGCCCATCCCCTCCGGCACGTCGAGTTCCGTCGCGATTTCCTTCAGCCGCTTGCGGTCGGCCGGGTTGGTGATCTTGCGGGAGATGCCGCCGCCGCGCCCGGTATTGGGCATCAGCACCGAATAACGTCCGGCAAGCGAGAGGTAGGTGGTCAGGGCCGCGCCCTTGTTGCCGCGCTCCTCCTTGACCACCTGCACCAGCAACACCTGCCGGCGCTTGATCACTTCCTGGATTTTGTATTGGCGCGGCCGCGGCTTGCGGCGCTGCGGCACTTCTTCCAGTGCGTCCTCCGCCCCGACGCTCTCGACGTGCTCGGCGCCGTTGCTTTCCACCTCTTCCGGGCCATGGTCGTGCTCGTGGTCCAACTCACCGGGGCTGTTATCGGAGGCATCGGCGTGCACTGCCTCAGACTCGTCCTGGCTGGCCATCTCCGGCGCAAGTTCACCCTGCTCGTCAGAGGCGCTCCGGGCAGACTGCTCGCCGGCCTCGGTCCCCTCTTCTTCGGTCGAGGTTACCGGTCTTGAGAAATCTGAATCCGTGTCGCCGGACTGAGGTTCGCCCTCCGGCTCCATTGCCTCGCTGGGCGCCGGCTCGCTTACCTCGTCATATGCGAACCGGTGGAGCGCCGCCGCTTGCTCCGGCTCATCCCCGCCAACCTCTCCTTCGGGGCGGGGCGGCTCGGACTCAGGATCGGCTGTGTCGCGCCCGCCGAAGTCATCATCGCCCGCACTCGGCTCATCGGAACCGCCGCCGCCGCCGCGTTCCGCGCGGCGCTCCTCCGCAGCGGCTTCTGCGGCTTCCTCTTCTTCCTCCTCGCGGGCGTGCTCCTGCAGCAAGGCCTGCCGGTCGGCGTAGGGGATCTGGTAGTAGTCGGGGTGGATTTCGGAGAAGGCGAGGAAGCCGTGCCGGTTGCCGCCATAATCGACGAAGGCCGCCTGCAATGACGGTTCGACGCGGGTGACCTTGGCTAGGTAGATATTGCCTCTGAGCTGCTGGCGGTCGGCTGCCTCGAAGTCGAATTCCTCAACGCGGTTGCCGCGCAGCACGACGACCCGGGTCTCCTCGGGGTGCGTCGCATCGATAAGCATTTTGTTGGACATTTGGGAAAAGCTCCGGACCCGGGCGCGTCGTGACGCGCATCGCACCAGGTCCAATATTGTTGGGATGGAAGAGGCTAACCGAACGCTTCCGCATCGGACCGGCGGAGCCGCGGCCGCACGTCGGCAGCCGGGAGTCCAGGCTGTCGTTGGGCAGGGCAGTTGTCCGGTGCCGGAAAGTCACGGCGTAGCCTCTCGGCAAAATGGGGGACCACAAGATCCCGGGTCGCAACCGTTGCGTTGGGATGCAGCGGCCCGTCTTCGCCCCGGGCACGTGCCGGCAGAAGGCGGCTGGCGAGTAAGCTCGCGTCACGTCCGCGCCGGTGGACGGCCAAGGAGGAATCCGTCCTGTCCTTATTATGAATGACCGTCCCCGATTGCAAGGGACTCGATGCGCCGCTGTGGTTAGCGAAGGGTTGCTGCCTTGTCTCCGCCCTATAGACACGCCATGAAGCAACGGAGGTCACTCCTGCATGCTGCGCGTTTTCGTCCTTCTGGTGATTGCTGCCTTTCCGGCAGGTGCGGCTGCCAATGCCGTCGGGGAAATGCGCGTGATCGGCGACGCGGAACGCACACGATTCGTCGTCGATCTCCAGAAGAACCCCGACTACCGGATCACCCGGCTCGCCAATCCGTATCGACTGGTGATCGACTTGCCGGAGGTGGAGTTCCCCACGCCGGCGAAGCCCGGCAAGGGGCGCGGACTGATCAGCGATTTCCGCTATGGGCTGATCGCGCCGGGCAAGGCCCGCATCGTGTTGGACCTTTCCGCGCCGGTGACGATCGTCAACAGCTTCGTGCTTGACCCGGTCGCCCCGGAACCGGCGCGGCTCGTTGTTGATGTCGCTCCCACCTCGGCGGAGAGTTTCGAGGCCGCGGTTCGCCAGGACCGGCCGGAGCCGGCCGCCAGTCTCGCTCGGCTTCCCTTCGACCAGTCGGACCGCGAAGCAGGGCGCCCCGTCGTTGTGCTGGATCCGGGTCATGGCGGTATCGATTCCGGCGCGATCGGCAAGGACAACCTCATGGAAAAGGAAGTGACTTTGCGCTTTGGGCAAGAACTTGCCCGCGAGCTCAAGGAAGGGGCCAAGGTCGAGGCTGTCCTGACCCGGGAGGGCGACGATTTCCTGTCGCTAGGCGAGCGCGTGGAAGTGGCACGGCAGCACGAGGCGGCGCTGTTCATTTCCATCCACGCCGACACCGTCAAGGAGGATTATGTCCGCGGCGCCACGGTCTACACATTGTCCGAGGACGCATCGGACGCGCTCGCGGCTGCCCTCGCTGCCCGCGAGAACCGTTCCGACATCCTGGCCGGCTTGTCGCTGGATAACCAGCCGGATGAAGTGGTCGATATCCTGTTCGACCTGGCACGGCGGGAAACCAAGAACCTTTCGGTCCGCTTCGCAAAATCTCTGGTGGACGATATCGACGGCGCGATGCCGCTCAACGCCAACCCTTGGCGGCGGGGCTCCTTTGTGGTGCTCAAGGCGCCGGACGTGCCGTCCGTGCTGCTCGAACTCGGATACCTGTCCAACCCGGAGGACGAGGCTGCATTCCGTTCGAAAACCTGGCCGAAGCGCGAGGCCGAAGCGGTAGCGCGGTCGATCGAGGAGTTCTTCACCGCGAGCCTTGCCGCCGGCCAATAGGGCTCCCGGGCCGATGCCGAGTATGGCCGATTAGCCACAATCGCGGTGGTTCGTGGTGCGGCAGCGGAAACCGTGGGACATGCGAGCGGAACCGCCTCAGTTTCATCATAAAACTCTATGATGCACGCCCTGAGCGGAAGCCTGACTCAGACAAGGCCGCCTCGTTTATGCTAATTAGAATTTTCGGGTACATCTTCGGGGTAGGAACCTTCATGCTGCTGGGTCTGGCCATAGCTGCAGGGGTGCTCCTGCAGACGTTCAATTCCGATCTGCCCGATTACGACCGGCTGGCCAAATACGAGCCGCCGGTGATGACGCGTATCCATTCCGCGAATGGCGAACTTGTCGCCGAGCATGCGCGCGAGCGCCGCTTGTACTTGCCGATCCAGGCGGTACCTGACCTGATCAAGGCCGCCTTCCTGTCGGCGGAAGACAAGAATTTCTACGAGCACGGCGGCGTTGACGTGGTCGGCATCGGCCGGGCGATCGCCGTGAATCTGCGCAGCTATGGGACCGGCCGCCGGCCGGTGGGCGCCTCGACTATCACCCAGCAGGTCGCAAAGAATTTCCTCCTGACGAACGAGCTGTCCTACGAGCGCAAGATCAAGGAGGCGCTCCTCGCGCTGCGCATCGAACAGGCGTATTCGAAGGACAAGATCTTCGAACTCTACATGAACGAAATCTTCCTCGGCCTTGGCTCCTACGGCATTGCCGCCGCCGCGCTCAATTACTTTGACAAGCCGGTCAACCAGCTGACCATCGCCGAGGCGGCGTATCTGGCCGCACTGCCCAAGGCTCCGGAAAACTACAACCCATTCCGCCACAAGGACAGGGCCATCGAGCGCCGCAACTGGGTGATCGACCGGATGGTCGAGAATGGCTACATCCGCGCCGGCGATGCGGACGCCGCCAAGAACAGCCCGCTCGAGGTGAAGACCCGCCCGCTCGGGACTTACCTGGCCGCCTCCGAGTTCTTTGCCGAAGAGGTTCGCCGCAACCTCGTCGAGATGTTCGGCGCCGACAAGCTGTACGAGGGCGGCTTATCCGTCCGCACAACTCTGGACCCCGACCTGCAGCGCGCCGCGCGCGAAAAACTGCAGACCGGCCTGATCAAGTTCGACCAGGCGCGCGGTTACCGCGGGCCGGTGACGACGCTGGACATTTCCGGCGACTGGGGGGAGGCGCTCGGGAAGGTTCCGGCGCTCACCGATGTCCCGGAATGGCGGCTGGCCGTGGTGCTGAGCGCTGGCCGGGAGGAAGCGGTCGTCGGCCTCCAGCCGAAGCGACTGGATTCGGGTCAGCTTGAAGCGGCGCGCGACACCGGCACGCTCCCGCTCGCCAACATGAAATGGGCCCGGACCCGCAGCGTCGAGTCTCTGCTGAAACCGGGAGATGTGGTTTACTTGGAGGCCGTCGCAGACGAGCCCGGGAGCTGGAAGCTGCGGCAGCCGCCGGAGATCCAGGGCGCTCTCGTGGCGATGGATCCGTACACCGGCCGCGTCCTGGCGATGGTCGGCGGCTTCTCCTATGCGGAGACGGAGTTCAACCGCGCCACGCAGGCGATGCGTCAGCCGGGCTCGTCCTTCAAGCCGTTCGTCTATGCCGCCGCCCTCGACAACGGCTACACGCCGTCTTCCGTGATTCTCGACGCGCCGCTTGAGATCACCTCCGGCAGCGAGGTGTGGCGACCGGAGAACTACGGCGGCAAGTTCTACGGCCCCTCCACCCTGCGCACCGGCATCGAGAAGTCGCGCAACGTCATGACGGTCCGGCTGGCCCAGGACATGGGCATGCCGCTGGTGGCTGAATATTCGAAGCGCTTCGGCATCTATGACGATCTCGGGCCGTACCTGCCCATGTCGCTCGGCGCGGGCGAAACCACAGTGATGAGGATGGTCGGCGCGTACAGCGTGATCGCCAACGGCGGCCGCAAGATCACCCCTACGCTGATCGACAGGATCCAGGACCGCTTCGGCCGGACCATCTACCAGCACGATCAGCGCAAATGCGAGGGCTGTGAGGCGACAGCCTGGTCGGGCCAGCCGGAACCGGAACTCGTCGACGATCGCGAGCAGGTTCTCGATCCGATGACCGCATACCAGATCACCTCAATGATGGAGGGCGTGGTGAAGCGCGGCACGGCCATGGTCGTCCAGGAAGTCGGAAAGCCGATCGCCGGCAAGACCGGAACGACCAACGACGAAAAGGACGCCTGGTTCGTCGGCTTCTCGCCGGACCTCGTGGTCGGTGTGTTCCTGGGTTACGACAAGCCGCGCCCGATGGGGAAAGGCCAGACCGGCGGCGTGCTTGCCGCGCCGATCTTCACGGAATTCATGAAGGTCGCGCTCAAGGATGCGCCGCCCAAGGAATTCCAGGTGCCGCCGGGCCTCGAACTGGTGCCGATCGACCGCCGCACGGGCCTGCAGGCGAGCGGCGGCGGAGAGGGGGTCATCCTCGAAGCGTTCAAGCCCGGCACAGCGCCGCCGTCGACCTTCTCGGTTATCGGATATCAGGACGCCATGGGCGTTCCCGTCACGGTCTCGCCGGAGGCGGACCGCGCCGTCGTGACAGGGACCGGCGGGCTTTACTGACGTCCGGCGGCTTGCCATCTAGGGGGCCAGTTGGCCCCCTTTTCATTTCAGGAGATTCTTGAATGCGCGCTGAAATCCAGACGCTTGTTGACGAGATCCGCAGCGCCATCGCCCTGATCCGGAGGCATCTTTGACTGGGATGTTGCTGAACGTCGCCTCGCCGAGCTGCACGCCCGGGTGGAGGATCCCACCCTCTGGAACAACTCCGCGGACGCGCAGAACGTCATGCGCGAGCGCCAGCACCTGGAGAGTGCCATCGCAGCGGTCCGGGAGACCCAGCGTGAGCTTGAGGACAATCTCGGCCTGATCGAAATGGGCGAGGCCGAAGGCGATGCCGAGGTGGTCGCCGACGCAGAGCGGGCCATCGAGGAACTCGGCCGCACAGTAGCCCGCCGCCAGGTGGAAACCCTGCTGTCGGGCGAAGCCGACGGCAATGACACCTACGTCGAAATCCATGCCGGCGCCGGGGGCACGGAGAGCCAGGACTGGGCCAACATGCTGCTGCGGATGTACACCCGCTGGGCGGAGCAGCGCGGCTACAAGGTCGAGGTGCTGGAGATCCACGACGGCGAGGAAGCGGGGATCAAATCGGCGACCCTGCTGGTCAAGGGTGAAAGCGCCTATGGCTGGCTGAAGACCGAGTCAGGTGTCCACCGTCTCGTTCGCATCTCGCCCTACGACAGCGCAGCACGCCGACATACCAGCTTCGCGAGCGTCTGGGTCTATCCGGTGGTCGACGAATCCATCGACATCCAGATCAACGAATCCGACGTGCGCACCGACACATATCGTGCGTCGGGATCAGGCGGCCAGCATATCAACACGACGGATTCGGCGGTGCGCCTGACGCACATACCGACAGGCATCGCCGTCGCCTGTCAGAGTGAGCGTTCGCAGCACAAGAACCGGGCGACGGCCTGGGATATGCTGCGCGCCCGCCTTTACGAGGAAGAGCTGAAGAAGCGCGAAGAAGCAGCGATGGCGACCGAGTCCGTCAAGACGGATATCGGCTGGGGCCACCAGATCCGCTCCTATGTCCTCCAGCCATACCAGCTGGTGAAGGACCTTCGCACCGGCCTGGAAAGCACCAGCCCCGGCGACGTGCTCGACGGCGACCTCGACCGCTTCATGGAAGCATCCCTGGCGCATCGCATCACGGCGGGCGCCGATGCCGCGGCGGCGGCCGGGGGAAGGGGCCTGAACTGAGCTACAGGGCCATTCCGGCCGAGAGGAAGATTGCCGGGTCGACGGGCTGCCCCTTGCGTCGTGTTTCGTAGTGGAGATGCGGTCCGGTGGAGCGGCCCGTCGATCCGACACGGCCGATGAGCGCACCGCGGCCGACCTGCTGACCCTTTCTGACCAGCACCGCTGAAAGGTGACCGTAGCGCGTGCTCACGCCACTGACGTGCCGAATCTCCACCATCTGGCCGTAGCCGCCTTGCCAGCCAGCGAAGATAACTGTCCCGGACGCTGTAGCGCGGACTTCGGCCCCGGTCGCGGCCACGAAGTCCAGGCCCGCATGCAGGGCAGGGCGGTTGAGGAACGGATCGTTGCGGTATCCGAACCGGCTGGAAACCCTGCTGCCAGCGATCGGCCGGACAAGGGGCAGGGCATCCGCCGTGCGGCGCAGCTGCCCGATATCGTCAAGGGTCCGGCTGAGGACCGCAGCGCGTTCCACGAAGTGCAGAGCCGGCGCCGCGATGAACGGCCCGCCTTGCGGTTCTTCCGTCGCCGTGGGTTCCACGGCTATGCCGATCGGTGCAAGCGCCGCAGAGAGCCGGTCGGCTTCGGCGCCGGCGGCTCGCGTCAGGGCGTCCAGCGCGTCGGTCTGGTAGCCTTCGACGGCCTCTAACGACCGCGCCACCTGGGAAATGAGCGGCTTAGGGTCGCCGTTGTGGAGTCCGCCCACGGCACCGTCGGGGCCGAGGATGCTGCCGGTGATGATCTCGGCGGTGCTCCGTTCGGCCGGCACGTAGGCGAGCGCGCCCGGCTCAGCCATTCTCGTCGCCGGCACCGCCGCGGTCGGCGTCGGTACGGGCAGAGCGGCCGCTGCAATTGCGATCTTCTGCCCGCGGGCCTTGTCTACCAGGCCGTCCAAAGTGGCCTGACGCTGCTCGATCGTGTCCTGCCGGCCGAGCAGTGTCGCAAGCTGCTCTTCCACGCCTTGCGTCTCGATGACGTGGCGGCTCGTGACACGATCCAGTTCGGAGCGCAGCGCGGCTATGCGATCTTCGTATTCGTACTGCATGCGAACCTGACGGGCGAAGGTCGAGCCCAGCAGGTCATCGCGGTAGACCACATAGCCCACCGCCGCCGTGAAGCCGGCAATCATCACCATTGTTGCGCAGAGAATCAGGCCCGCTGCCGATGGCCTGATCTGGATCGGCAGCAGTTTCCCCTTGCGGACCAGCACAATGCAGGAAACGGGTTTCCGGGCTCCGGAACTTGGGCCTTTGAGGGGGTGGTGAGCCATGAAGCGCGCACGGAAGGGGATGGGCGACCATGGCCCTTCCATGGTTAAGAATCGGTTCTCCGGCTTACCTCTAGCCGGTGGTTCCAGCGACAAGCCGAACGGTGTCGAGTACTTCGTCCATGTGACCCGGCACCTTCACGTTGCGCCAGATCTTCGCCACAACGCCGTCCCGGTCAATCAGGTATGTGGCACGCTCCACCCCCATATACTTCCGGCCGTACATCGATTTTTCCACCCACACGCCATAAGCCTGTGCCACCTGCTGGTCGGTGTCGGCGCCCAGCGTGATGCCTAGTCCGTACTTCTTCTTGAACTTGTCGTGCTCGTCAGCATCATCGGGGGATATGCCGACGATGAGCGTCTGCATCTCGTCGAATTTCGGCTTTAGTTCGGTGAACCCGATCGCCTCCTTGGTGCAGCCGGAGGTGTCGTCCTTGGGATAGAAATAAAGGACAACGGGCGCGCCCCGTTTGTCGCTGAGGCGGAACTGCCCCCCGCCATCCGTCGCAAGCTCGAAGTCTGGTGCCGGATCGCCCTCGTTTACCGCCGCAGCCGTGGTCATTGTTTCGCCTTTTCCATGTCCGCAGAACTATTCCTCAGCCTCAATTCGTGAGGCGCGACGGCCGGGCCAAATCAGCTAGGCTGCAGACGAGAGCCGTTGCGCCAGGCCAGGCGTCAAAAGGACATGCTGCTGGACGCCATTGAGTCAACCTCCGGGCTGTTCGTCGAGCGACGGCGACCCCGCCGAACCCTGAAATGGGTCGGGATCGGGGTGCTCGCGGCTGTTCTGCTCGTAGTGCTGGGGGCCGCTGGTCTCGCCTGGCAAGCCTCACGCGGCTCGCTCAGCCTCAACTTTTTGGACGGCCGGATCGAAGCCGCCGTCCGCAGCCGCCTGCCGGCTAACGCCACGGTCAGGGTGGGGTCGACCGGTCTGGCGTTCCGGGCAGAGCGCGGGCTGGTCATCACCGCCCAGGATATCGGCATCCAGTTCCCGGGTGCCGCGGAGCTTTCGGCACGGGAGCTTTCGGTCGTTGCGACGCCGGGTGCCATTCTGCGACGCCGTATCGACCTGAGCTCGATCGACCTGTCCGACGTGAGTATCGCGCTTAATTCGCCAGACATGGAGGCGGCCAGCGGATCGGGCGCCGACGCGATTCGCAAAGCCGCGGGCGAGATATTTTCGCGGCTCACGGCGGCCGAGCGGCTGATCCGCAGTTCGGGGATGGACCGCATTGGCCTGCATAACGCGTCGCTGCGGTTCACTGACGCGGCCGGCGAAGTGCGACCGCCATTGCGGATCAGCGAAGGTAACTGGTCGCCACTCGGCGAGGCTCGCAGCAAGACCTGGCTGCAGGTTGACCAGGAGGACGGCGCCGCCTGGGACGTAACGATCGAGCAGACCCGCAGTTTGGACGGGCCATCTGCTTTGACCATCGAGGTCGAGGATCTGCCGGTCACTGCCTTCGCGCCCAATCTGGCGCGCACGGGGAGAGGCCCCTTTTTTGATGCCCCGATCGTGGTGCAGGCGAAGATCACGGGGACGCCCGACGGAGCCGTAACGGGTATCCGGGCCAACGTAGCTGCCGGCCGCGGCGAGGTTTCGTTCACCGGCAACGACCGGATCGTCCTCGCCGGGGCGCTGGTCCAGTTCGCCTTGGATGCAAAGGGGAACCGCCTCCTCGTTCCCAACGGCGAGTTGCGCACCGGGACTGGAAACGTTCTCTTCGAAGGCGTTGCCGATCTGGCGGACATCTCGCGACCGTCGCTGGTGGGCCGCATCAAGGGCGGCGAACTGCCCGGCAAAGAGGGCGCCCCGGCGGTCAAGCTGACCGGGGGAGGCGTGGTCCTGCACGCGGACGTCGCAAACTTGGCCGCGGACGTCGAGCGCTTTTACCTGGTGACGGAGAGAGGGACGCTTTCCGCCGTAGGCCAGGCGAGCCTCAAGGGCGAACACCCCGGCCTGTCGTTTGCGCTGTCCCTGGGCGAGATGCCGGCCGAAGTCGCGCGCGCATTCTGGCCGCCGTTCATAGCGTCCAAGACCCGAAGCTGGTTCGACAACAACGTCAAATCCGGCATCCTTGGGCCCGCGTCGCTGCAGGTGGCGCTGTCGCCCGAGTCCATCGGCCCCAATGTTCACCGGCCGCTGCCGAGAAATGCGCTGTTCGGATCGCTGCCGTTCCGCGACAGCGAGTTCTCCCCGCTGTCGGCGCTGCCGCTCGTGCGGGGCGCGCAGGGGGCCATCGACTTCGCCGAGGGCCTGGCCATCCTGCGCGCCAACAGCGGCGTGATCCAAATGGAGGGGCGGGGGGAACTCCAGGCCGCCGGCACCACCCTGATCCTGCCGGAGATCGGCGGCGAGCGGCCGCGCGGCGACCTGCATCTCGAGCTTGCCGGTCCTGCGGCAGCGCTGGCCGCGCTGGCCGACAACCCGCCGTTTTCGATCGCCGCGAAGCGCGGCATCCTTGCTGATAGGCTTTCGGGGGACGCGCAGCTATCGCTGGACGCAAACCTTCCCCTTTACGCAGACCACGGCGAGGTAGTCCGGCCCAGCTTCCGCCTTGCCGTTACCGACTTTGCAAGTGCCGAGCCCATCCAGGGCCGTCTGATCGGCAGCGCCGATATGGTCCTGGAAGGCACGCCCGAGAGCTTCACGGTCAAGGGCAAGGGGACCCTCGACGGCGTGGACGCCGATCTGGACCTCATCCTCGGGAGCGAAGCGCTTGGCCAAACGGCCGTCACGCTCTCGTTGGACGATGCCGCGCGGGAGCGCATGGGCCTGACACTCGGCGGGATGGTGACCGGAACGGTGCAGGCCTCTGTCAACGAGGCTGAAGACAAGTCCCGAAAAGTCTCGCTGGATCTCAAGGAGGCGCGCATCAACCTCGCCTTCCTCGGTTGGGAGAAGGGCGTCGGGGTTCCCGCCCGTGCAGAGTTCACGATGGCCGAAAGCGACGCGGAAACGCGGATTTCGGACTTGCATCTGTTCGGAAAGGGCTTTGCCGCGCGCGGCAGCCTTTCCCTTCAAGGGGGCAAGATCAAGGAACTCGACCTAACGGAGGTCGCCCTCCGCCCCCGCGACCAGGTTTCGGTGCAGGCCAGCCGAGGGCGCTCCGGCTACGACGTCCAAGTCCGCGGCCGCTCGCTCGACGGCCGCGGCATCATCCGCGGTATCGGCGGCAGTGCTACCAAGGGCAAGCTCGACATCGAGCCGCTCCGGCTGTCCGTCGATGTCGATGCAATCACCGGTCAGAATGATGTTGTGCTGGAGGACGTGTCTGGCTCAGCGCTGATCACCGAGGATGGGCTGCAAAGCGCCTCCGTCAAAGGCCGAACCAGCAAGTCCGGGCCGTTTGAATGGGATCTAGGCGAGCAAGGCGGAACGCGGCTCCTGCGCGTCTCGGCGGCGGACGGGGGAGCGCTGATCCGTTTCGCCGGGATCTATGCTCGCATCGCAGGCGGCAACCTTTCACTGGAGTATAGCGGCCCAATCGGTGGCCGCGGCAGGGGCGTTGCCCTGTTGCGCGACTTCCGTTTGCGCGACGAGGTTGCGCTTGCCCCTGCGGTTGAGGCGGCCAGCCAGCGGGCGCGCGAGGCGGGCCGCCGCCCCGCTTCTGACCGGGCCGGCGACATCGAATTCTCGCAGCTGCGGGTGCCGTTCCGCCAGGAGGGCTGGGTCATCTCCATCGACGACGCTGCGTTGCGGGGCGCGCTTCTGGGTGGCACCGGGAGCGGCACGATCAACGTTCCCGGCAAGAAGCTGGCGATCAGCGGCACCTTCATTCCCGCCTTTGGGCTGAACAACATCGCGGGCTCGATCCCGATCCTCGGCGGCATCCTGGGCGGCGGCCGCGACGAGGGCCTGGTGGGCATCACCTACAAGCTGTTCGGGCCGCTGGACGACCCGGACCTCACCATGAACCCGCTATCCGCGATGGCGCCGGGCATCTTTCGAAAGATTTTCGAATACCGGTAAGTTCTTAGGCCGGGTGCACCAGCGCGTGCTTCTTGCGCCCGACCGACAGCTTTATGACCCCATCGGCATTCAGGTCCTGCAGCCCGATCTTGCGCTGGGGGTCGGTCAGCGCCTCGTCGTTGACCCGGATGCCATTGTTGGCGACGCCGCGGCGAACTTCGCCATTGGAACTCGCCAGGCCGGCCCGTACAAACAGCGTGGCGACGGGAACTCCGGTTTCGAGCTCGGAGCGCGGCAGGTCGACTCGGGGCAGGGCGTCGCCGGCGCCCCCCTCCTCGAAGGTGCGGCGCGCCGTCTCTGCGGCTGCCTCGGCCGCCGCTTGCCCGTGCACCACCGCCGTGACCTCTGTGGCGAGCACCTTCTTCGCCTCATTGATCTCGGCCCCGCCGAGCCGCTCGATCTTTGAGACCTCCTCCAGCGGCAAGTCGGTGAACAGGCGCAGGAACCGGCCGACATCGGCATCCTCGGTGTTTCGCCAGAACTGCCAGAAATCGTAGGCGCTCAGCATCTCGGGGTTGAGCCAAACGGCGCCGGAGGCGCTCTTGCCCATCTTCGCCCCCGAGGCTGTGGTGAGCAGCGGAGTGGTTAGCGCAAACAGGTCTGCGCCCTCCGTCCGCCGCCCGAGGTCGACGCCGTTGATGATGTTGCCCCACTGGTCGGAACCGCCCATCTGCAGGCGACAGCCGTACCGCCGGTGCAGTTCGACAAAGTCGTAGGCCTGGAGGATCATGTAATTGAACTCAAGGAACGACAGCGACTGGTCGCGGTCGAGCCGCAGCTTCACACTCTCGAAGGAAAGCATCCGGTTGACCGAAAAGTGGCGGCCGTAATCGCGAAGGAACTCGATGTAGTTCAGCTGGGAAAGCCACTCGTCGTTGTTCACCATGACGGCGCCGCCGTCGCCAAAATCGAGGAAGCGGTCGAACACGCGTCGGATGCCGGCGAGGTTGGCAGAAATGGCCGCGTCGTCGAGCAGCGGCCGCGCCTCGTCGCGAAAACTCGGATCGCCGACTTTGGTCGTGCCACCGCCCATCAGGGCGATCGGCTTGCCGCCCGTCCTCTGAAGCCAGCGAAGCAGCATGATGGAGAGCATGTGCCCGACATGCAGACTCGGCGCGGTAGCGTCGAAGCCGATATAGGCCGTCAGGCCGCCATCAGCCGCCAGGGCATCGAGCCGGTCGGGCTCGGAGACCTGGTGTATGAAGCCGCGCTCGTCGAGGACGCGCAGGAATTCGGATCGGAATCGGGACATGGCTGTTGAACGGCAAGTCAAGATTGATTGGATGGCGGGCGGCTCTTAACACGGTCGGCGGGAATCGCCACGGTGTCCAATTGCCGGAAGTTCGACGCGCCATCGGCCTGATGAGCGGCACCTCGCTGGACGGCGTCGACGTGGCGCTGCTTACGACTGACGGCGAGCGCATTTTTGAGTTCGGGCCGGCCAGGACGTATCCATACTTCGAGGAGGACCGGACACTCTTTCGCGCCGCCTTCCGCGAGGCCGTCAGCCTGACCGATCGCGCGGCACGGCCCGGCCCGCTGGCCGCAGCGGAAACTCTGGTCACGCAAAGGCATGCGGAGGCGGTGGAGACCTTTCTTGCCGACGAGGCGGTCGACCCGGCTTCGGTCGATATCGTCGGATTCCATGGCCAGACTGTCTTCCACGATCCCTCTCGCGCACTGACCGTGCAGATCGGCGACGGCCAGGAACTGGCTCGACGGCTGCGGATACCGGTCGCCTGGGATTTCCGCGCGGACGACATGGCAGCAGGCGGGCAGGGCGCCCCCCTGGCGCCTGTCTTCCACCAGGCACTGGCCGAAAGTGCCGGAGCGGAGCGCCCCCTGGTATTCCTCAACATCGGCGGCGTCGCCAATGTGACTTATGTCGGCTCCGGCGAAGAGCTGATCGCCTTCGACACAGGCCCCGGCAATTCCCTTCTGGACGACTGGACCTTTGCGCGCACCGGAGCACCTTACGATGCGGATGGCCGGCTGGCGGCGCAAGGCACGCCGTCAACCCATCATCTCAAAGCTTTTCTGAGCCACCCGTATTTCGACGCGCAGCCTCCAAAGTCGCTGGATCGGAACGCCTTTCCGCTCGATATCCTGTCGGCCCTGTCTGACGCGGACGGGGCAGCGACGCTGCTCCTGTTCTCCGCCGCTTCAATCGCCCGTGCTGTCGAGCATTTCCCCGAAGCGCCAAGGGCCTGGTATGCGTCGGGTGGCGGCCGCCATAACATCGCAATGATGCACGTCATTGCGAGTGCAATCGGCGCCGCCCTGCAGCCGCTCGAAGCACTCGGTTTCGACGGCGACGCAACGGAGGCCCAGGCTTTCGCCTTCCTTGCTGTCAGGACCGCGGACGGCAAGCCGCTCAGCTTTCCTAAGACCACGGGGGTTCCGGAGCCGAAAACTGGCGGCCGCGTTGCTTATCCAAGCAAGTCGGTGGGCGCTTGAAGGATTGCGTCCGGAGACACGCCCATGCATTCCCGATCCTCGGTGCTGCAATCCTTCCTCGATCGCTTCCACGAGGCAGTCTTGTCCGGTGCACCGCCGGACGGGCCTGCCGCTAGCGCGGCCAACAGGATTTTTGGCGCCCTGGCGACGCCGGCGCAATCCAGACCGGCGCGGCCGGTGCCTTCCGCAGTCGGCGTCCACTTGGATCAGGCGTTGGCGACTGCCCGGGAGCGACCGGGACCAATGGCAGCAATCGCGGATGCCTTCGCCGAACTCGAGCCGTTGCTGGTCTGGCGCCGCCGGGCCGGCGCCGACTCGGACCGTGAGTTCGCTGCGGGGCACTCCAACGCCACCATCGTCGGCCCCGAAGGCCTCGAAACTCGCAAGGACGTCTGGGTGGGGGTGAGCCTGATGGCGCCCGGCATTCGCTATCCCGACCACCAGCACCCGCCTGAAGAGGTCTACGTTGTGCTCTCCCCAGGCGAATGGCGCCAGGCCCTGGTTCGAACCTGGGGTCGGCGGCATCATCTACAATCCGCCGAACATCGTTCATGCGATGCGATCAGGCCCGGCTCCGCTCCTGGCTGCCTGGTGCCTCTGGCTGGGCGACTGAGATTGTCTTACCCGGCTTCGATCTTCGCCAGCCGCATGTCGAGATAGTTCGAGCACGTCTCGATAAGCTCGTCCGTCTTGCCCTCGAAGAAGTGGTTGGCGCCGTCAACGATCGAGTGGTCAATGACGATGCCCTTCTGCGACTTGAGCTTGTCAACGAGGGTCTGCACCGATTCCGGCGGCGCCACCTTGTCCTGGTTGCCGTTGATGATGAGGCCGGACGACGGACAAGGCGCCAGGAAGGAGAAGTCATAAAGGTTCGGCTGGGGGGCGACCGAGATGAATCCCTCCACCTCCGGGCGGCGCATTAGCAGCTGCATCCCGACCCAGGCTCCGAAGGAAAATCCTGCGATCCACACGCCGCGCGAATCCGGATGCAGGGTCTGCACCCAGTCCAGCGCCGACGCGGCATCCGCCAGTTCGCCAACGCCGTGATCAAAATAGCCCTGGCTACGCCCGACGCCGCGGAAATTGAAACGCACGCAGGTGAAGCCGCGCTCCTGGAACATATAGAAGAGCCGGTAGACGATCTGGTTGTTCATCGTGCCGCCGAAACGCGGGTGAGGATGCAGCACCATCGCGATGGGCGCGGTCTTCTGGCCGGACGGTTGGTAGCGGCCTTCGAGTCGTCCGTCCGGGCCGGTAAAAATCACTTCAGGCATATAAAGGGCATCCCGTTACAGCTGGGTGGAGGCGGGGCGCGTTTCTTGACACGCTCGGCCCCCGTTCCTAGAACCTAGTTTGGAATTGTTCAAAACTAGCGCGGCGATCCCCGGCGGTGCAGGGCGCGGCTATGTAAACACCAAAGCCTCTGCGAGATTCAAGGAATACATCCGCCGTGCCGGCCATGCGACCACGCATCTACCTGGACGCCAATGCCGGCCTGCCTCTGCTCGCGGAGGTCCGCGTGGCGGTCGTGGAGGCGCTGGGCTGCGCCAATCCCTCATCCGTACACGCCGAAGGTCGGGCGGCGCGGCAGCTCGTCGAGACTGCGCGGGCTGAGGTGGGTGCGGCAGTTGGAGCGAAGCCGGACCACGTGATTTTCACCAGCAGCGCCACCGAGGCGGCTGCCTTGGCGCTCGCTCCTAAAATCTCGTCCGGGAAGCTGACCATCCATGCCGGGCGGCTCTACGTCGGCGCGACGGAGCATCCCTGTGTTCTGGCCGGCGGGCGCTTCGCGGCCGATAGGGTGATGCGATTGCCCGTCGATCGGAACGGCGTGCTCGACCTCGATGCTCTGGAACAAGCGCTTCAGCAGCACGACCACACGGCGGGGCCGCCTTACGTCGCGTTGATGCTCGCCAACAATGAAACCGGCGTGATCCATCCGGTTGCTCAGGCTGCGCAGGTGGCGAAGGCGTTCGGCGCCGTCGTGTTCTGTGACGCCGTGCAGGCCCTCGGGCGAATCCCCGTCGATATCGCTGCGCTCGGCGTCGATTTCCTGGCGATCTCCGGACACAAGATCGGTGGCCCGCAAGGATCGGGCGCGCTCGTTCTCGCCGACGCGACCGTTCGCCCGGAGCCATTGCTCACCGGCGGCGGCCAGGAGAGGCGCCGTCGTTCCGGCACGGAAAACGTGCCCGCCATTGCCGGTTTCGGCGTTGCGGCAGCGCTTGCGCAACATTATCTGCAGCAGGTGGGCGGCGTTGCCGAAATGCGTGACGCGCTTGAGCGCGGCATCCTGGCCGTGGCGCCCGACGCAAGGGTTTTTGGGGCGGGTGCCGAACGCCTTCCGAACACGACGATGTTTGCCGCGCCTGGTATTCCGGCCGAGATTGCGGTGATTGCGTTCGACCTGGAAGGCATCGCCGTTTCTGCTGGATCCGCATGCTCATCCGGCAAGGTTTCGGCGAGCCATGTCCTGGAGGCGATGGGCCAGCCCACGGAAATCGCCCGCGGCGGCGTCCGGGTCAGCCTGACACCGCAGGCCAGGATGGGTGACGTGGAGCGGTTCACTGAAGTCTGGCGCGCCATCCATTCCCGGATGGGGCCGCAGCCGGGCCGCCTGAGCCATCAGGCCAAAGCGAGAGATTGAGGAGAGTTGTATGCCCGCGGTTCTGGAGACGATCGAGCAGGTCAGGGCGCTTGACGTCGACAAGTACAAATACGGCTTCACCACCAACGTCGAGTCCGACCTCGCTCCCAAGGGGCTGGACGAGAGCACGGTCCGCTTCATCTCCGCCAAGAAGGACGAACCGGAATGGATGACCGAGTGGCGGCTCGACGCGCTGCGCCGCTGGTTCACCATGAAGGAACCGACCTGGGCGCGGGTGAACTACCCGAAGATCGATTTCCAGGACCTGCACTATTACGCGGCCCCAAAGCGCAATGCCGGGCTGTCGAGCCTCGACGAGGTCGATCCGGAAATCCTGAAGACCTACGAGCGCCTCGGCATCCCGCTGAAGGAGCAGGAGATCCTTGCCGGCGTCCGCAAGGACGGCCCCGGCACGCTGATCGAAGCCGCCACAGCGGGCCGAGTCGCGGTTGATGCCGTATTCGATTCCGTATCCGTCGCCACGACCTTCCAGGCCGAACTGGCCAAGGCCGGCGTCATCTTCATGCCGATCTCCGAGGCGGTGCACAAACACCCCGAACTGGTGCGCAAATATCTCGGCTCGGTCGTCCCGGTCACCGACAACTTCTACGCGACGTTGAATTCGGCCGTCTTCTCCGATGGCTCCTTCGTCTACATCCCCAAGGGCGTCCGCTGCCCGATGGAGCTGTCCACCTACTTCCGCATCAACGAGAAGAACACCGGCCAGTTCGAGCGTACGCTGATCATCGCCGACGAGGGCTCCTACGTCAGCTACCTGGAAGGCTGCACGGCGCCCATGCGCGACGAGAACCAGCTGCATGCGGCTGTGGTTGAGCTCGTCGCCCTGGATGACGCGGAGATCAAATACTCCACCGTTCAGAACTGGTATCCCGGCGACAAGGACGGCCGCGGCGGCATCTACAACTTCGTCACCAAGCGGGGCGATTGCCGCGGCAAGAACTCCAAGATTTCCTGGACACAGGTCGAGACCGGCTCGGCGATCACCTGGAAATATCCGAGCTGCATGCTGCGTGGCGACGGTTCACGCGGCGAGTTCTACTCCATCGCCATCTCCAACGGCCGCCAGCAAGTCGATAGCGGCACCAAGATGATCCACCTCGGCCGCAACACGTCGAGTCGCATCATCTCTAAGGGCATCGCCGCCGGCCACTCGGACAACACATATCGCGGCCTGGTCTCGGCCCACCGCAAGGCGGCCAACGCGCGCAACTTCACCAACTGCGACTCCCTGCTCATCGGCGACAAGTGCGGTGCGCATACCGTGCCGTATATCGAGGCCAAGAACTCGTCCGCCGTCTTCGAGCACGAGGCGACCACGTCGAAGATTTCCGGCGACCAGCTCTTCTACTGCACCCAGCGCGGCATGAGCGCGGAGGAGGCGACTGCGCTCATCGTCAACGGCTTCGTCCGCGACGTGCTGCAGCAGTTGCCTATGGAATTTATGGCGGAGACGCAGAAGCTGATCGGCATTTCGCTCGAAGGCAGCGTCGGTTGACGCCTCATGAGAGAACCGCGGATCAACATCGCTGATGCCGAGCTGGTGCCGGAGGGCAACGGCGGCGGTTTCGTGGCCGGCATTGCCGAACTCGCGCCACGGCTGGGACTGAACGGGCTTGGCTGCACGCTAATCGTGGTCCCGCCCGGAAAGCGCGCCTATCCGTTTCACAGGCATCATGTGACCGATGAGATGTTTTACGTGTTGTCGGGCGCTGGAGAATGCCGGCACGGCGACATGCGGTTTGCCGTCAGGGCAGGCGATCTGATCGGCGCTCCGGCGGGCGGCGATGCCCATCAGCTGATAAATAATGGCAGGGAAGATCTCCGTTACCTGGCGATCTCGACCATGCCGCTCGTGGACATTCTCGAATACCCGGACACCGGTAAGGTCGCTTATGCGGCAGGCCGGAAGGACGGAGGTGATTTCACCTTCACCATCCGGGGTCTCGGCCGACTGCAGCCTGCCAGCTACTACGATGGCGAGGCCACCCGAGATGCGGGCGCACAGCAGCCCGGCGAACACTCGAATTAGGAAAGTTTGAACAATGCCAGGATCAACCGGAGTTCCCAGCCCAGTGCAGGTCGCCGAAGCCATCGCTGAAAAACGGCACCACGGGCCGGGCGGACACGAGCCGATGCTGGAGATCAGAAACCTCCACGCCGAAGTTGAAGGTCAGCAGATCCTGCGCGGCATCGACCTTGTCGTCCGCCCGGGCGAAATCCACGCCATCATGGGCCCGAACGGCTCGGGAAAATCGACGCTCTCCTATGTGCTGGCCGGCAAGGACGATTACGAGATCACCGCCGGCGAGGTTCTCTTCGAGGACGTTGCGCTGCTCGAGATGTCGCCTGACGAGCGCGCTGCCGCCGGCGTGTTCCTCGCCTTCCAGTACCCGATCGAAATTCCCGGCGTCGGCACGATGAGTTTCCTGCGCACCGCCATCAACGCGCAGCGCAAGAAGCGCGGCGAGGCGGAGCTGACGACGCCGGCTTTCATGCGGGTCGTGCGCGAGGCTGCCGCAAAACTGCACATCACGCAGGACATGCTGAAGCGCCCGCTGAACGTCGGGTTCTCCGGCGGAGAGAAGAAGCGCAACGAGATCCTGCAGATGGCGCTCTTGCAACCGAAGCTGTGCCTGATGGATGAGACCGATTCCGGCCTCGACATCGACGCGCTCAGGGTCGTCGCGGAGGGGGTCAATGCGCTCCGCTCGCCCGAGCGTTCGTTCGTGGTCATCACCCACTACCAGCGGCTCCTGAACTACATCGTGCCCGACTTCGTCCACGTCATGTCGAAGGGCCGCATCGTGCGCTCCGGCGGCAAGGAACTTGCGCTGGAACTGGAAGAGCGCGGCTATGCGGATTACGTCGGCGAGGCAGCCTAGCATCATGAACACGTTGCCCACCCGCATCCGGACCAAGGCCGAAGACGCGCTGGCTGACCACTTCGCCGCGCTTTCGGCCGATGACCCGATGCGCGACATACGCGCCGACGCCTTTTCCATATTCATGGAAAAGGGCCTGCCGCATCGCCGGATCGAGGATTGGAAATACACCGATCTGCGCTCGCTGATGCGCGACGCGCCGCCTCCGGCCGGCCCGGTCGCGCCGGTCGAGATGGAAATCGCGCTGGCCCGCGCCGACGTTTTTGCCGCGCTCGACCGAGCCCGCATCGTCTTCGTCAACGGCGAGTTCGTCCCCGCTCTGTCCGATCTCGCGGGCCTGGAGCAGGACGTTGAATTCGCCTCGTTCGGCCGCTTCCTGGCCGGTGGCGGCGCAATCCTCGACCGCTCGCTCGACCCGGCGGAAGCGCCAATTCTCGCGCTCAACAGCGCCTTCGTTCGGGACGGCGCCGTGTTGCGCATCCGCGATGGCGCGGCACTTTCCCGCCCGCTTGAAATCGTCACGGTGTTTGGCGGCGAAGTCGCCGGCCTGCAGACGCTGCGCCACCAGGTCTCCGTCGGCGCTGGCGTGCAGGCCACGATCTTGCAGACCTATGCCGGCCCGAACAAGCTTGCCTACCAAACCAATGCGGTCACCGAGCTCCAGGTCGGCGACGGCGCCCATCTGCGCTGGGTCGTTGCGCAGGAGGAAGGCGATGCGGCCATCCACCTGTCCATGCTGGTGCCCCGCCTGGGCGCAAACGTCCGCTTCGAGCCCTTCACTTTCGCGGCCGGCTCGGCCGTTGCGCGCAGCGAAACACGGCTCGCCTTCGAAGCGGAGGGATCGCAAATCGGCTTGCGCGGCACCACCATCGCCCGCGGGCGCCAGCACATGGATACGACGCTGGTGGTCACGCATTCGGCCCCACGCTGCGGCGGCCAGGAATACTTTAAGGCGGCGATGGACGATCAGTCCCACGGCGTTTTCCAGGGCAAGATCATTGTCGCGCCCGGCGCCCAGAAGACCGATTCCAAGATGATGAGCCGCGCCCTCCTGCTTTCGGAGGAGGCGGAATTCGCCAACAAGCCGGAGCTGGAGATCTTTGCCGACGACGTGGTCTGCGGCCACGGTGCCACATGCGGCCAGATCGACGAGGAGATGCTGTTCTTCCTGCGCTCCCGCGGCATCGAGAAAGCTGAAGCGGAGCGCATGCTGATCCAGGCGTTCCTGGCTGACGCGATCGAGCAGATCGGCAGCGAGCCGATCATTGAGGCCTTGGAAGCGCGCACCCGCCGCTGGCTCGGCATGCTGCCCGAGACTGCTGCCGAGATAGCCTGATGCCCGGGAACGGCGCCTACGACGTCGAGAAGATCCGGGCGGATTTCCCGATCCTGTCCCGCACGGTTTACGGCAAGCCGCTGGTTTACCTCGACAACGGCGCCTCGGCGCAGAAGCCGCAGGCGGTAATCGACGCCATCACCCGCGCCTACACGGAAGAATACGCCAACGTGCACCGCGGCCTGCACTTCCTCTCCAATGCCGCGACGGAGGCCTATGAGGATGCGCGGGAGACGGTGCGCCGCTTCATCAACGCGCCATCGATAGATGAGGTGATCTTCACCCGCTCGTCGACCGAGGCGATCAACCTCGTTGCGAGTTCCTTCGGCGGCATGCGGATCGGGGAGGGGGACGAGATCGTCATCTCCATCCTGGAGCATCATTCCAACATCGTGCCCTGGCACTTTCACCGCGAGCGGCGCGGGGCGGTGCTGAAGTGGTCGCCGGTTCACGACGACGGCGCGTTCGATCTCGAAGCCTTCGAGCAGCTGCTGACCGAGCGCACCAAGATGGTCGCGATCACCCACATGTCCAACGTGACGGGTACGGTCGTGCCCATCAAAGAGGTCTGCCGCATCGCGCATGCGCGCGGCATTCCCGTGATGGTGGACGGCAGCCAGTCGGCCGTTCACCTGCCCATTGATGTGCAGGATCTCGGCTGCGACTTCTTCGTCTTCACCGGCCACAAGACCTATGGTCCGACGGGCATCGGCGTGCTGTGGGGCAAGCGCGGGCACCTCGACTTCATGCCGCCCTATCTCGGCGGCGGCGAGATGATCCGCGACGTCACCGAAAATATCGTGACCTATGGCGACCCGCCGATGAGATTCGAGGCCGGCACACCACCGATCGTGCAGGCGATCGGCTTGGGAGCGGCGCTGCGCTACATGGAAGGGATCGGCCGCGAGGCGATCAAAGCCCACGAAGCCGATCTCGCCCTTTACGCGCACGAGAAGCTGTCGGAGCTGAACTCTGTCCGCATCTTCGGCCATGCGCAGGGCAAGGCGGCGATCATCGCCTTCGAGATGGAAGGCGCGCACGCCCACGACGTTTCGACCATTATCGATCGCGAAGGCATTGCCGTGCGAGCCGGCACACATTGCGCGCAGCCGCTGCTCGCCCGCTACGGCGTGACCTCCACCTGCCGCGCATCCTTCGGCCTCTACAACACGCGCGCCGAGGTCGATGCGCTTGCCAAGGCGCTGGTCAAGGCGCACTCGTTCTTCGCTTGAGAGGGTCACGGAAATGGATCCGGAAACACAGCTCGCCGACGCTACAGAAGCCGGCCCCAACAAGCCGGCCATCGAAGCCTCCGCTATCCCCGCGGAGGAACTGGAGCGCCTGTCCGGCGACATCGTCCAGGCGTTAAAAACCGTCTATGATCCGGAGATCCCGGCCGACATCTACGAGCTCGGCCTCATCTACAAGGTCGATATCGACGACAGCCGCCACGTCAATATCGACATGACGCTGACGGCCCCTGGCTGCCCTGTCGCCGGCGACATGCCGATGTGGGTCGAGGATGCCGTCGCCGCCGTGCCCGGCGTCTCCGGCGCGAAAGCGACTATTACCTTTGATCCGCCCTGGTCGACGGACCGCATGTCCGACGAGGCGAAGGTCGCGATCGGCTGGTGGTAGGTGAGGGTCGCCAAGGCTATGGAATTTCCGAGTTGGAGCGCTTAACTTAGCTGCATGGCCAGATCGAGATTCCAGATCATCCGCGTCACCGAACGCGCCGCAGATCGCGTTCGCGAGATCGTCGGCAACGCCGACGGCTCTGCCGAAGGCATCCGCATCGGGATCAAGAAGGGCGGCTGCGCCGGCATGGAATACACGGTCGACCTGGTGCGCGAGCCGAACGCGGCCGACGACATGGTCGATGTCGGCGGCGGCAAGGTCTTCGTGAACCCGCAGGCGACGCTGTTCCTGCTCGGCACCGAGATGGATTTCGAGGCGACGAAGCTGCGGACCGGTTTCGTGTTCCGCAATCCGAACCAGACGTCCGCTTGCGGCTGCGGTGAGTCCGTGGAGATACGGCCGGCAACCCCCGAGGCCCTGGCCGGCGCTCTTAGCTGATCGTCAGCGATCTCTCTTCCGATCAGCAACCCGGGCTAGGCTTCCTCGACCACATCCGCATCGCGCGGCAACCGGATCGGCCGCAAGAGGAAGGCTGGTACGTGATCGGCAAACCCGACAGGCTGCCGCCCATCGTCTCTCTCCTGATGGCGATCCGGACGGCGATCACCCTTTGGCTTTGGCCGGCCCGCTTCGGCTGTTGTTGGCGAGGCCGCGCCGCGCTCCCGCCGAGGGCGGCCGTTCTCCCGCGCGTCGCGAGGTTCGCGCCGCGGCTCCCCGCGTGTTTCCCGCCGTGGCTCCTCGCCGGCGGCTGCGCGCTGGCGGCCCCTGCCACGAGCCGGGCGTTTGCGCTCGGTGTCGTCCGGGCGCTCTGTAGCGACCGCCTCATCCTCGCCCCGGGGCAGTCCGGCAGGCTTCTCGGCCCGCGGGATCTCTTTGCCGATCAGCTTCTCGATGAACTGGACGTATTTTCCCTCCGCGGGCGTAACGATGGTCAGCGCCGATCCGCTCCGCCCAGCGCGGCCGGTGCGGCCGATCCGGTGAACATAATCTTCGGCGTGGGTCGGGACATCGAAGTTGAAGATGTGGCTGACTGCGGGGATGTCGAGGCCGCGCGCGGCGACGTCGCTCGCCACCAGGAGCGTGATCCGATTATCGCGAAAGCTCTCCAGCGTCGCGAGCCGCGCATGCTGGTCCATGTCGCCATGCAGGGCGCCTACCGAATAGCCGTGCCGTTCGAGCGACCGCTGGACGGTGGCGACATCGCGCTTCCGGTTGCAGAAGATGATGGCATTGGTCAGATCGACCGCGTTGTCGATCAGCGAGCGCAGGGTGGCTCTCTTCTCGTCCGGCTTCGATCCGGAGGGCACCAGCGACTGGGCGATATTCTCCGCCGTCGACGCTGGGCGCGAAACCTCGACGCGAACGGGGTTGCTCAGGAAACGATCGGCAAGTCCGCTGATTTCCGGTGGCATCGTGGCGGAGAAGAACAGCGTCTGCCGGGTGAAGGGCAGCAGTTTCACGATCCGCTCGATATCAGGGATGAACCCCATGTCGAGCATCCGGTCGGCTTCGTCGATGACGAGGATCTCCACCCCGGTCAGCAGCAGCCGTCCACGTTCAACGTGATCAAGCAGGCGGCCTGGAGTCGCGATGAGCACATCGGCGCCCCGGGTGATCTTCTTGTCCTGCTCGTCAAATGACACGCCGCCGATCAGCAGGGCCACAGTCAGCTTGTGGTTGACGCCGTAACGCTCGAAGTTCTCGTGCACCTGGGCGGCAAGCTCGCGCGTCGGCTCCAAGATCAAGGTGCGGGGCATGCGCGCCCGCGCCCGGCCTTTCTCCAGCAGGGTCAGCATGGGAAGTACGAACGAAGCCGTTTTGCCGGTGCCGGTCTGCGCAAGACCGAGCACGTCGCGGCGCTCCAGTACGTGTGGAATACCCTGCTCCTGGATGGGAGTCGGGGTGGTATATCCAGCCGCCTTCACGGCCGATATGACCTTATCGCTCAGTCCGAGTGTATCGAAGCTCATCAGGATGTTCGGGCCCGGCGCGGAAAAAACACATCGCGGGGGCGGTTCCGGTTGCCCGCAACATAGGTGTCCGTTCTGTCGAGTCAAGAAGAGAGCCCGCTAAGCTTCGGCTGAAACAAGGAATTCAGGCTCGAAGCACCGACTTTCGCCAGGCGAGGCGAGAGTCACTACCGAAGCTTGGGCACCGAGCCGCACCGGCCCGGAGGAGAACCTGCCCGCCTGTTGCGGATCGGGCACATGACCCGCCGGCCGGTTCGGATAAGGTCTGGCGACTCACACAAAAAGAGGCCTCCATGCTCCGCTCACTCATTTCCGCATCAGCCTTGGCGCTGATGTCCTCCGCTGCTCTCGCGGCGGATCTCCCGATCTTCGAACCGACCCCGGTCATGACGTCGCCGGTGCCGATGGCCAGCAATTGGACCGGCTTCTATGTCGGCGCGCAGGCTGGCTGGGCCTTCGGCGGTGACGGCGGCGAGGGCATTTTCGATGACGACGACGAGGACGAACTTTTCGAAGGCGACGACTTCGGTGGGTTCACCGTCGGTGCCAAGGTCGGCTACGACGTTCAGGTCAATCGGTTCGTTGTGGGCCTTGTCGCCGACGTGAACTACCTCGACTTTGACAGCGACATCGACTTTGACGACGAAGATACCGATGCCGCCATGTCGCTCAGCGAGAGCATCGACTGGTACGCCAGCCTGCGTGGCCGGGCCGGCTTCCTGGTCACCGATACTGTCCTTCTCTACGGCGTGGGTGGCCTGGCATACGCCAGCACCGACTCCGAAGGCACCTTCATCGATGAAGACGGCACCGAAGGTGAATTCGGCGATGACGACGATTCGTGGGGCTGGACCCTCGGAGCAGGCGTAGAGGCCGCAGTTACGCAGAATGTTCGTGTGGGCCTGGAATACGCTTACTTTGACTTCGGTGATGGTGAGGACGAGGACGACGATTCGGAAAGTTTCGACTTCGACAGCGCCGACTTCGATTTCCACACGGTCCGCGCGAGCGTCAGCTACAAGTTCTGACCTACACCGCCCAGCGGCGTCTAATCAGAAAGGCCCGGCGAACCCGCCGGGCCTTTTTTTGTACGGCCCTCAGCTGGAGCGACAACTCCGGAATTTCCGTTCTTAACCAAGCATTTACCTCGCGGTCGTTAAGCAAAAGGTATCCACCGGCGCCGCGTTTCCGGCGTCCAGTTGTGTTCCAGTGTCGAGGTAATGTCGTGAAAAACGTTCTTCTGTCAGGCGCCGCTCTCGTTCTTCTGTCCGGCTCTGTGTTTGCCGCCGATATCCCGGCCATGGAGGAGCCGATGCCTTCCTATGCGCCGGTTCCGGCCACGGCCAATTGGTCTGGCTTCTATGCCGGCCTGCATGGCGGCTACGGCTGGGCGGACGCCGATGCCTGCCTTGACGATGGGCCGTGCATCGAGCTCGATTCCGACGCCAACGGCGCTGTGCTGGGCGGCCAGGTAGGTGCCAACTTCCAGTTCAACTCCTTCGTGCTGGGCGCGGAAGCCGACGCAAGCTGGTCCGGTATCAGCGCCGACGACGACGATGGCGACGACGGGGAGGGCGTCTATGATTACCTCGCCTCCGCTCGGCTGCGCGCCGGCGTGGCCGTCGACCGCTTCCTCGCCTACGGCACGGGCGGCCTCGGCGTCACCAGCCTCGATCTCGATGGCGTTGAAGATGTCGAAGATAACACCGAGTTCGGCTGGGTGCTCGGCGGCGGCGCCGAGATGCTGGTCACCGACAACGTGACCGTCGGCGCGGAATACCTGCACTACGATTTCAACGATGTGCTGGAAGACGTCGATAACGCCGAAGTGGACACCGACGCGGATGTGATCCGCGCCCGCGTCAACGTCAAGTTCGGCGGCTTGTTCGGCGGTTGATCCCCGCGCCTTGATGCATAGGGGCCCGGCAACATGACCGGGCCTTTTCTTTAGGGGAGTTCGCTCAGCCCTAGACGTCCAACAAATCCTCGCTCGCGAAGGCGGCATTCTCCTGCAGAAAAGCGAAGCGGTCTTCCGGCTTCGTGCCCATCAGCCGGCTCACCGTATCGCCGGTCAGCTGAATCTCATCGTCACGGATGTCGACCCGCAGAAGGGTCCTTTTGGCGGGATCCATGGTGGTGTCGCGCAGCTGCTGCATCGGCATCTCGCCAAGACCCTTGAACCGGCTGACCTCGACCTTGCCGCGCCCCGCAAACTCCGTCCGCATGAGTTCCTCGCGGTGCTCGTCGTCGCGCGCGTAGAGAACCTTGCCGCCCTGGGCGAGGCGGAACAGCGGCGGGACAGCCATATAGAGGTGCCCCTGCCTGATCAGCTCCGGAAGCTCGCGGTAGAAGAAGGTGATCAGCAAGGACGCGATGTGGGCACCGTCGACGTCCGCGTCCGTCATGATGACGACGCGTCCGTAGCGCAGATCCTCCTCGCGGTAGCGTGTGCCGGTATCGCAGCCGAGGGCCTGCAGCAGGTCCGAGAGCTGCTGGTTCTGGGTGATCTTGTCGCGGCCGGCGCTGGCGACATTCAGGATCTTTCCGCGCAGCGGGAGGATGGCCTGAGTCCGGCGGTCGCGCGCCTGCTTGGCGGAGCCGCCGGCGGAATCGCCTTCCACAATGAAGATCTCGGTGTTCTCCTTCGACGCCGAGCTGCAATCGGCAAGCTTGCCCGGCAGCCGCAGCTTGCGCGTCGCCGTCTTGCGGAAAACCTCTTTCTCCTTGCGTCGCCGCAGGCGCTCCTCGGCGCGGTCCACGACCCAGTCGAGCAGCTGGGTCGCCTGGGCGGGCGACGCGGCGAGCCAATGGTCAAAAGCATCCCGGACGGCGTTGTCGACGATGCGGATGGCTTCCGAACTGGCCAGCCGGTCCTTCGTCTGGCCGACGAATTCCGGCTCGCGGATGAACACCGATAGCATCGCCCCGCAGGATGTCATGATGTCGTCGGAGGTGATCACGGCCGCCCGCTTGTTGCCGATCAGGTCGGCGTAGCTCTTAAAGCCGCGCAGCAGCACGCTGCGCAGCCCGGCTTCATGGCTGCCGCCTTCCGGCGTAGGAATTGTGTTGCAATAGGACCGGGTAAATCCGTCGCCGGCGAACCAGGCGACCGCCCATTCCACCGAGCCGTGGCCACCCTGGCGCGCGGTCTTGCCGGCGAACACTTCGCTGCCGACAAGGTTCTCCCCGGCAAGTGCTTCGGCGAGATAATCCTTGAGGCCGCCGGGGAAGTGGAAGACCGCCTTTCCCGGCGTCGAACTCTTCTCCGCGATCAGCTCGGGCGCACAATTCCAGCGAATCTCGACGCCACCGAAGAGGTAAGCCTTGGAGCGCGCCATCCGGAACAGCCGGTCGGGATCGAACTGGGCCTTGGGCCCGAAAATCTCCGGGTCGGGGTGAAAGCGGATCCGCGTGCCGCGCCGGTTCTGGACGTCGCCGACCGCCTGCAGAGGCCCAAGCGGCTGGCCGCGCGAAAAGGACTGCCTGTACAGCCTGCGGTCGCGCGCCACCTCGACGACGAGCGTATCGGAGAGGGCGTTCACAACCGATACGCCGACCCCATGTAGGCCGCCGGATGTCTCGTAGACCTTGGAATCGAACTTTCCCCCGGCGTGAAGGGTGGTCATGATGACCTCCAGCGCCGACCGGTCGCGGAATTTTGGATGCGGGTCGACTGGAATGCCGCGCCCGTTATCGGTCACGGTCAGCATACCTTCGGCGTCCAGCTCTACCTCGATCCAGTTGGCATGACCGGCCACGGCCTCGTCCATGGAATTGTCGATCACCTCGGCAAAGAGGTGGTGCATCGCCTTGTCATCGGTGCCGCCGATATACATACCGGGGCGCCGCCGCACCGGCTCAAGACCCTCGAGCACTTCGATGTCCGCCGCCGTGTAGCTGGCGTCCGGCTGGATGGCCGGGCGGCTGCGCGTGGCGCGCGCAGGCCGTTCCGACGCCGCATCGGGCAGCGCTTCGCGGGCGGAGAAAAGGTCGTCGCGTTCCATCGCTGGGTTTTCGGTCCGAATCAGATGGGCAAGTTTGGCACGACCCCGGGCGGCCGGGAACGTTCCATCTTTGTTCCAAGCTTGGCGCAGCCCCGCGGCGAAACGGTGGCCGGCGAGCGGGCCGGGCAGCTCCCAGTGAAACGTGGGGCCGGGGCGCCTGCGCCCCGGCCGATTTGGAGGACCGGCTAGACGCCGATCTTGCCGCCGCCCTGCTTTGCGATCACCACGACGGACGGGCGCGGCGGCATTCCCTCCTGGAAGTCCGGCCAGCGGGTTGCCGGGTCGTCGAAGGTCGACTTGCGTCCGAATTCCGGCCAGTCGTCGCCGCCTTCGGCGGGGTGCTGCACGGCAACGAACAGCGACTGCGTGTCCGGCGTGAAGAACGGGCCGCACAACTCGCCGCCCACCGGGCAGCGGAAGAAGTGCACGGAGGTCGGGCGCTCCTCACCGCGCGTGATGCCCCACAAACCGTCGGCACGACCGGTGTCCTCGAAGTTATTGCCGTCGGTGGAAATCCACAGCCGATCCTCGGCGTCGATCACGCAGTTGTCGGGCATCCCGAACCAGCCGTTCTGGGACGTTTCCGGGCTGAACGTAGCCCCGACTTCCGCGACCGAGGGATCGCCGCACTGGACCAGGATATCCCAGGTAAAGTCGGTAGCGGCGTGGTCGCCGGCTGGAGCGCGCATCTCGACGATGTGGCCGAACTTGTTCTCCGGCCGCGGATTGGCGGCATCGATCTGGTCCGGCTTGCGCCGCGTATTGTTGGTCAGCATGACGAAAATGCTGCCGTCGCGGCCGGGAGAAATGTCCTCCGGGCGATCCATCTTGGTCGCGCCGACCGCGTCGCCGGCGAGCCGCGTATAAATCAGGATTGAGGCCTGGTCGGGAAATCCGTTGGCTTCGGTCAACTCGCCCTGGCCGTGCACGAGCGGGATCCAGGTGCCTTTCCCGTTCTCGTCGTAGCGCGCCACGAAAAGGGTGCCCTCGTCGAGCAGGTTCATGTTGGCCGCGCGGTCGTCGGGATTGTAGGTTCCCGCGCTGACGAACTTGTAGACATAGTCGAACCGCTCGTCGTCACCGAGATAGACCACGACGCGGCTATCCTTGTTGACGATCGTTTCGGCGCCTTCATGCTTGAAGCGGCCGAGCGCAGTGCGCTTCTTCGGCACCGAGTTCGGGTCGTGCGGATCGATCTCGACCACCCAGCCGAAACGGTTCGATTCCTTCGGTTCCCTGGTGACCTCGAAGCGCTCATGGTGGCGGTTCCAGGCGTACCAGCCGCCCGGCACGCCGTAGCGCTCCATCGCCGCGGCGCCGCCTAGGCCCGCGACAACCTCCTTGCGGCGCGCCGCGACCGCCGCCTCGCGCTCGTCCTGGGCCCTCTTCTGTGCTTCTTCATTAGCATAGCTCTCCGCCGGTCCCACGACGGGCAGACCTTCCTCGGGGATTGCTACCCCGAAATAGCCATTGAAGTTCTCTTCCGCCGAGAGCCAGGTACCCCAGGGCGTCACGCCGCCGGCGCAGTTGTTCAGCATGCCGCGAACGCGCGTGCCCGTCGCGTCGGCATTGGTTCTGAGGAGTTCGTGACCTGCTGCAGGGCCGGTGATCTCCATCTCCGTCTCGGCAGTGATGCGACGGTTGAGCGGCGAGTCCTTCACCACGTGCCAGCGCCCGTCCGCCTTGCGGATTTCCACAACCGAGCCGCCATGCGCCATCATCTCGATGTTGACGAGCTCGGGCGTCATCTTGGCGAAGTCTTCCTCGTCCTGCACGGTCATCCCGGGGAACATCAGCTCCTCGGTAGTGTATTCGTGGTTGGCGACGAGGAGCGCGCGCTCGGACGTGTCCGCCTCGCCGGGGAGCGGCACCAGCCCGATGAAGTCGTTGTTGTAGCCGAACTGCCGCGCCTGCTTGTCAGCAGTCTGCGCCCGCGGATCGAACTCCGGCGCGTCCACGAAAATCGGATCGCCCCAGCGCAGCAGGATGTCGGCGTCATAACCTTCCGCCACGTGATGCTTGCCATCGATCCCGGCGACGACTTCCTTGAAGTTGAACTTGGTCGCTGCCTGTGCGCGGGCCCCGTCCGAGGCCAGCAATGCGAGTGGGCTCACGGTCGTGGAGATCGCGGTTACCGCCAACGCGCCCTTCAGGACGCCGCGCCGCGAAAAACGGCGAGAAATGATCTCGCCCATGGTGGGATTCTCTGTCGCGTTTGCGCCGTCGTCGCCCATGTCTTCGGGCGTGCGGTAGCGTTTTCGCGGGTCAAGGATGAGGTGCTTGGTCATGATCGTCTCCGGCCGGTACAGGGCAGGCAAGGGGTGTGCCTTGTCCCTGGCTAGAGCGCGCTTATGACAGCCCAATGAAGGCCGCGACGGCCCGTTTCTTTAGGTTAGCGGCGGACGATTTGCCGGATGAACGACCGGTCAGGCCCGGATGCGCGTCGTGAACCAGCGCGTCAGGCGATTCCAGACATCCGCCTTTCCAACCGCGTCCTCGATGCCGTGCTCCAGATTCGGATTGTCGTTGATCTCGATCACCCGCACGCCGTCCGCTGTTTCCTTCAAGTCAACCCCATAAAGGCCGTCGCCGATCAGGCTGGCGGAGCGGACGCCCACGTCGAGGACCTCCGGCGGGACTTTGTCGATTGCAAAGGTCCTGAACCGACCCTCTTCCGCCGTTCCGTCAGCGTGGTGGTGGACGATCTGCCAGTGCTTCTTGGCCATGGTGTACTGGCAGACGAACAGCGGCTGGCCTGCCAGCACCCCGACCCGCCAGTCGAACTTGGTCGGGACGAAGCACTGGGCCAGGAGCAGATCGGTTTCCTTGAAGAATTCCGTGACGATTGTTTTTAGAGCCTCCATGTCGTCGGCCTTCCGCACGCCGCGGCTGAAGGAGCCGTCAGGGATTTTCACGACGACGGGAAAGCCCAGGATATCGGCGGCGCGCTGGATATCCGCAGGTTCCTGGATGACCACCGTTTCCGGGACCGGGAGGCCGGCATGAGTCAGCCTTTCCCAGAGGTAGACCTTGTTGGTGCAGCGGATCATCGAGATCGGGTCGTCGATGACCGGCATGCGTTCCATCACGGCGCGGCGGGCGAACTGGTAGGTGTGATTGCGGATCGACGTCGTCTCGCGGATGAAAAGCGCGTCGTATTCTGCCAGTTTCGCCAGTTCGCGGCGGGTGATCGGTTCGACCTCGACGCCAAGCGGTGCCGCCACCTTCGCCCAGTGCATGAGCGTTTCGCGCGAGCTGGGCGGCATCGCCTCCTTTGGATCGTGCAGCACGGCAATTGAGAAACGGGGCGCGGTGCGCGGCTTGGGCGCCCGCCATTTACGCCCCGTATAGGCCTTCAGCCGTTCCGAGAAGAACGCCTTCTGTTCGGGCGAGCAGCGCGAAAGAGTGGAGAGTTCGATCTTTTTGATCGACCTCCATTCCGCCCCGTCGAATGTAAGGGTGAGGGCAGGGGCGCGGAACCAGTCGAAAAGAAGCTGGGAAAACCGCTCGAAGCCCGGGAGCTCGGGCTGCCCGAAAGCCACGAAAAGCGTGTTGGGGGCCTCGCCTACAATCGCCTTGAACTCACGGTTGAAGGCCTCCTCCAGTTCGGGCAGGGCGTGCTCGTAGTGAGAGCGGCTGCGCAGGTCGAGCATGGTCTCGACGTTCGGCACCACCCGGTGGCCGCGGGCCTCGGCCAGGAGCGCGCAGTAATAAGCCTGCGTCTGGTAATTGTACGACCGGGCAATGATGATGACCTTCTGGCGCGCTCCGGCGAACATGAATGGCCGCGCGACATAATCCTCTGACGAGATCACCACGTGTGGAAGATCGCGCGCTGGAAGATCCCTGGGATGATCGGCGACGAGGACCCAGCTATCCATGGGCAGGGATCTCTACGGCCGAAGCCCCGGTCAGGACGGCCTTTGTCCCCTTCGAGTCGAGCAGCCGCAGCATGCGAAGCGCAGCCATCCCATCGGCATAATAGTCGTCCACCCGCCCGAACACATGGTAGCCGTGCCGTTCGTAAAACCGCACGGCCGCGTCGTTGTCCGCTCGCACCTCCAGCTGCAGGCGCTCGGCGCCACGACGGCTGGCCGCTGCTTCGGCCGCCCGCAGCAGGCGGGAGCCTACCCCCCGCCCGACCATTCCTGGCAAGACCGCCAGCGAGTAGAGTCTCGTCGCCTGGCTGTCCTTCCGGGAAATTGCGAGCGTGTAGCCGAGGATCTCTTCGGCCTCGGCCACCAGCAGATCGGCCGTCGGGCTCGTCACGAAGCGACGCAAGCTGCGCCGGTTCAGGCGGTCGGACGCGAAGGAGAGCGTCTCTATACGCAGCAAAGCCTCGAGATCGCGTGATGTCGCGGCGCGGACGCGAACATTCGCGTCCTGCGGACGGGGCGGCGTCAGGGGTCCAGACATCGAAGCGGATCCTGCGCCTCTCGCTGGCGCATGGCGGCAAAACTTGGCTGTTCGAGCGATATGCTTCAACAGCGCGGGCTTCAAGCGGGAATTACCGGACTTCCCTGCGCTGCTTTGAAGAGGACGATTGTCGTGTGCCCGGAGGGGGGATACGCTGATTTCTCGCGCCCCTCGGCGGCTCTCGAACGGGAGGACTTAGATGCTGAAAACATTCAGGAAATTGGCAGCCGGCGTGGCACTTGCCGCGCTGCTGAGCAGCGCAGCTTTCGCCCAGGTGGTCTACAACCGCGGAAATTCCGCCGAGCCGGAATCCCTCGATCCGCATAAGACATCGACCGTCTACGAGGCTCACATCCTGCGCGATCTGTTCGAAGGTTTGGTCATGCAGGACCCCAAAGCGGACCTCATCCCGGGCGCGGCGGAAAGCTGGACGTTGTCGGACGACGGCACCGTCTACACGTTCAAGATCCGCCAGGACGCGGTCTGGTCCAACGGCGATCCGGTGACCGCCGAGGACTTCGTCTACGCTTTCCGGAGACTGCAGGACCCGGCGACGGCCGCCGAATACGCCTCCATGCTTTACGTGGTGAAGGGCGCCGAGGAGGTGAACAAGGGCACCGGCAAGCCCGAGGACATGGGGGTCCGGGCTGTCGATCCGAAGACGCTGGAAATTTCGCTGAAGGCGCCCACGCCGTACTTCCTCGAGATGCTCACCCATCAGTCGACCTACCCGGTGCACCGCGCCTCCATCGAGCAACTAGGCGCCGACTGGGTGAAGCCGGGCACGATGGTATCCAACGGCGCCTTCACGCTCTCCGAATGGGTACCCAACGACCACATCAAGCTGGCCAAGAACCCGAAGTTTCACGATGCCGAGACCGTCAAGCTCGACGTGGTGAACTACATTCCCACCGAGGATCGCTCCACCGCGATCAAGCGGTTCGAGGCCGGCGAACTCGATTCCAACGACGATATGCCGACCGAGCAACTGGCGGATCTGCGCGCCCGCTTCGGCGACCAGGTCGCCATCGGCCCCTATCTCGGCACCTATTACTACGCCGTGAAATGGGACAAGGAGCCGTGGAACAACGTCCAGCTGCGACGCGCCATCTCCATGGCGATCGACCGCGACTTCCTGGCCGAAAAAGTCTGGTCGAACAGCATGATCCCCGCCTACGGCATGGTGCCGCCCGGCATCGATGGCTACACGCCTGCCCAGGCCGACTATGCGACCATGGACCAGATCGACCGCGAGGAGGAGGCCGAGCGCATTCTCGCCGAGCTCGGCTACGGCCCCGACAAGCCGCTCAACCTGGAAATCCGCTTCAATACCTCGGAGAACCACCAGAACACCGCCGTGGCCATCCAGGAACAGCTCAAGCCGCTCGGCGTCACCGTCACCCTGGTGAACACCGATACCAAGACCCATTACGGACATCTCGAGCAGAAGGGCGATTTCGACTACGCCCGTGCCGGCTGGATCGCGGACTACAAGGATCCGGAATCGTTCCTCGGCATCTCTCGGGCCGCAAGCGGCAGCAACTACTCCAACTATAACAGCCCGAAATACGAGGAGCTGATGGACAAGGCCGCGGCCGCCGGCGGCAATCCGGAGGAGCGCTTCAAGCTGCTCGCCGAAGCGGAAAAGGTGCTGGTCGACGACCTCGGAAACATGCCGCTGCTCTTCTACAGCTACCACAACCTCGTCTCGCCGAAGCTGACCGGCTACGTCCAGAACGTCATGGACGTGCATCCGTCCCGATTCATCGGCAAGGAAAGCTAGGCGCCGTTGCAGGCTCGGCTCCCCGGCGCAGCGCCGCCGGGGAGGTGACCTCCAGCCCGGATCGCGGCCTTGCTCCGCTACGCCATCAAGCGGTTCCTCACCGCCATCCCGACGCTCTTCCTGATCGTCACGATCTCGTTTTTCCTGATCCGCATCGCCCCCGGCGGTCCGTTCAACCAGGAGCGGGGGCTCAACCCCACCGTCAAGGCCAACCTGGATCGGGCCTACCACCTCGACCAGCCGCTGTGGAAACAGTACCTCCTCTACCTGAACGACCTGCTGCACGGGAATTTCGGCCCGAGCTACAACCTACCCGACTTCACGGTCGCCGACCTGTTCCGGGTCGGACTGCCCGTCTCCATCCAGCTCGGAACCAGCGCCCTGCTGCTCGCCCTGACCGTCGGCGGCATTCTGGGCATCGTCGCCGCGCTCCGCCAGAACCGCGCCGCCGACTACGCCGTGATCGCCACCGCCACCGCCGGCAGTACGATCCCGACATTCGTGACCGCGCCGCTCTACCAGCTTGTCTTCGCTCTGATGTTCGCCTGGGTTCCCGTCGCGGGCTGGGGCGGCGGCAGCATCGCCAACAAGATCGGGCCGGTGCTCATCCTGGCGCTGCCGCAGATCGCCATCGTGGCGCGGCTGATGCGCGGCTCGATGATCGAAGCGCTGCGCTCCAACCACATCCGCACCGCCCGCGCCATGGGGCTCTCTAGCTTCTCGGTCGTGGTGAAACACGCGCTACGCAGCGCACTCCTGCCTATCGTGTCCTATGCCGGTCCGGCCGCCGCCGGGCTGCTGACCGGCTCAATCATCGTCGAAAGCATTTTCGCCATCCCGGGTGTCGGCCGCTACTTTGTCGATGCGGCGCTCAACCGCGACTACACGCTGGTAATGGGGACGGTGGTGGTGATCGCCGTCTTCGTGATCGTCTTCAACCTGGTCGTCGATCTGCTCTACGCCGTCATCGACCCGCGGGTCCGCTATGACTGACGCGGCGCTCCCTTCAGCCGCTGGCGGGCGCTCCCTGTGGGGTGACGCCTGGCTACGGCTGAAGGCCAACAAGGCCGCCGTGGCGAGTGCGGTCTACCTGGCCCTCATGGCCGTCGTCTGTACCGTCGGGCCCTTTCTGACCGGGCATGACTTCACCACCATCTACCCCGACTATGTCCGCGTCCCGCCGAGCCTTTCCGCTTATCCGCAAGGCGGCCAGATCGAGGAAGGGCTGGAAGCGGCGCTGCGGCGAGGCAGGGTGGACCTCGTCGCGTGGCGGGAGGAGGGCGGCCGCGTCGTTGTTGACGTGAGCGGAACGCGCGAGATCGACGAGCGGATCACCCGCTACCTCGATCGCTCCAGCATCTTCGAGGACGCCCGGGTCGAGACCCGGTCCGCAGACGGGCTCACCATGACGATGTCGGCGTCCGTCCAAAAGCTCCGCTTCCTGTTCGGCACCGATAACACCGGCCGCGACCTACTTACCCGCACTCTCGCCGCAGGCCGCGTATCGTTGGCAATAGGCCTTCTTGCCGGCTTCGTGGCCGTGGTGATCGGCGTCGCATACGGGGCGACCTCCGGCTACCTTGGTGGGCGCGTTGACGAGATCATGATGCGCGTCGTCGACATCCTTTATTCGCTGCCCTTCATCTTCCTCGTCATCATGCTGGTCGTGTTCTTCGGCCGCAACTTCGTCTTCATGTTCGTCGCCGTGGGCGCCGTGCTGTGGCTCGACATGGCCCGCATCGTCCGCGGCCAGACGCTGTCCATCAAGCGCCAGGAATATGTCCAGGCAGCCGTGGCGCTGGGGGTCTCGTCGCGGCAGATCCTGCGCCGGCACGTCATTCCCAACACGCTCGGGCCGGTGGTCATTTACATGACGCTGCTGGTGCCCCAGGTGATCATCCTGGAAAGCTTCCTGTCCTATCTCGGGCTCGGCGTGCAGGAGCCGAATTCGAGCTGGGGCGTGCTCATCTCCCAGGGCGCCAAGAACATCCCGTCGGCGAACTGGCTGCTGCTGTTTCCCTCGCTCTTCCTGACCTCGACGCTTTTCGCGCTGAACTTCCTGGGCGACGGCCTCCGCGACGCCCTCGACCCGCGTGACCGCTGACCATGGTGGCCATCCCAAGGACGGGCACGCGCGGCAAGACCGGGAAGCAGCCGATCCTTGAACTTAATAATCTCGAAGTCACGTTTTCCACGCCGGACGGTGATGTCCGCGTTGTCCGGGGCATCGACCTTGAGGTCCTGCCCGGCGAAACGGTCGCCATTGTCGGCGAATCCGGCTCCGGCAAGAGCCAGGCGATGATGGCCGTCATGGGCCTGCTGACAACCAACGGCCGCACGGCGGGCTCGGTCCGGTACCGCGGCGAGGAGATACTCGGCCTGCCGCAGCGCGAGCTCAACCGGATCCGCGGCGCCAAGGTCACCATGATATTCCAGGAGCCGATGACCTCGCTCGATCCGCTCTACCGGATCGGCAGCCAGATCACCGAGCCGCTGGTCCGCCATGGAGGACTTTCGGGCAAGGCGGCGCGCCGGCGCGCGATCGAACTCCTCGACCTGGTGCAGATCCCGCGCCCGGACCGGCGGGTCGACGCCTATCCGCACGAGCTGTCCGGCGGCCAGCGGCAACGGGTCATGATCGCCATGGCACTCGCCAACAATCCCGACCTGCTGATCGCCGATGAGCCGACCACGGCGCTCGACGTCACGATCCAGGCGCAGATCCTCGAGCTGCTGAAGGAGCTGCAGGGCCGGCTCGGCATGGCGATCGTGTTCATCACCCACGATCTCGGGATTGTCCGGCGCTTTGCCGACCGCGTCTATGTCATGCGGCAGGGCGAAGTCATCGAGAGCGGGCCCGTGGCGCGCATCTTCGCGGCGCCGGACCACACCTACACCCGGATGCTGCTCGCCGCTGAGCCGGAGGGCACCAAGCCGCCCGTACCGGAGGACGCACCGGCTCTGCTGGAGGCCGGCAACATCGGGGTAGCCTTCCAGATACCGGGCGGGTTTTTCTCCGGAGGCGGCTTCGAGCTGAAAGCCGTCGACGCGGTATCGCTGACCCTGCACAAAGGTCAGACCATCGGCATCGTCGGCGAGTCCGGCTCGGGCAAGTCGACCCTCGGTCGGGCCTTGTTGAAGCTGATCCCGAGCAGCGGGACCATTCGCTTCGAAGGTCGCGACATCCAGGCGCTCGACCTGAAGCGGGAGAGCTGGGTTCGGCGCGAATTGCAGCTCGTATTCCAGGATCCGTTCGGCTCACTGTCGCCGCGCCTGACCGTCGGCCAGATCGTGACCGAAGGCCTGCTCGTCCATGAGCCCCAGTTACCGAGGGTCGAGCGCGACCGGCGCGCCGTCCAGGCCTTGGCCGAGGTTCAGCTCGACCCGGCGCTGCGCAATCGCTACCCGCATGAATTCTCCGGTGGGCAGCGGCAGCGCATCGCCATCGCCCGCACCTTGATCCTGAAGCCCAAGGTGGTGGTGCTCGACGAGCCAACCTCGGCGCTCGATCGCTCGGTCCAGAAGGAGATCGTCGAACTCCTGCGTCACCTGCAGGAGACGCACGGCCTCTCCTACCTGTTTATCAGTCATGACCTGGCCGTGGTTCGCGCCATGGCTGACGAGGTCCTGGTGATGAAGGAGGGCAGGGTGGTCGAGCGCGGTCTGACGGAGCAGATCTTCGCCGACCCGAAGGATCCCTACACCCGGGCGCTGATGGCGGCGGCATTCCAGACCGCGGCGATCGGGGGGTCGGAGCCCCACCATCCGGACACCTTGAGCAAGACAGGAGGGCTTTGATGCTCGCCAGGTTATTCGCTGCCGCGCTCGCGGGGCTACCTTTCTCCGCCCACGCACAGCAGCTGGACGAGGGCTGGTGGGTGGTCGTCGGCTCGTTTCCCGACAACGGGGAAGCCATGACCGCCGGAACGGAGCGCGTGAGCCAGGCGGCCGCTCGCTGCGGGTTCACCACTTTCAGCGACTACTCAGCTAAGTTCAGCGGCTTCGCGCCGGGTTTCCATGTTTTCGTGATCGGCGCCTACCCGCGCAGATCCGACGCTGACGCAGTTCGGCGGCTGGTGCGGCCCTGCATCCCCGATGTATACCTCAAGCGGGGTCGGTACGCTGGCGAGTAGCGGCGGCGCGCCGCTCAGATGATCGCTTCGGCGTAGTCGCCATAGTCGATGGTCACCTCCTCACCCTCGGCCACAGCCCTCCGGGCGGTGAGAATGACGGTCGCGGCTCCCTCATCGACATGGAAGTCGCAATTGGCTTCCGGCGAATGGTTGCAGAAGCTGATGGGCCCCATTGCGACGGCGCTGAAATAGGGGCCGTCGGGAACCGGGCCGTCCTTGACGTAGAACACGTAGTTCTTGAGCCTGGTCTGGTGGAGGGCGGCAAGCTCCTCCGGCGGAAAGACCAGAAGCTCGGCGCGCTCTACCACCGTTCCCGGCGAAAGGTCGCGCGTTGCAAAGCATCCGCGGCCGTGCAGCGGCGATGCCGCGACCCTTAGAAACAAGACGCACTCCATTCCCGACCGGTGGCGAGCGAATGGCCCAGAGCAGGTTTTCATCCGGGCCGTCAACCTCGTGACCTGCGGGCTTGCACGCTGCAGTGGTGGCGCGGGCCTACTTCAGAGTTCATGCACCATTTCGTGGCAAGCTCAGCCGGATCGCCGAGGTCACATGAACGGGCACTTCGCTCTGCCGCTCGCCCCGTTGCGGGATGCCGCCTGGCTCACGCCACAACGCGCGAAGGCCTATTGTCGTATCCTCGCCGTACTCATGGGCATCCTCGCAACTGCCTGGATCGCTTTGGGTGTGGACGGGTTGGACCTGAGCGGACGACCGCTCGGCACGGACTTCCTGAGCTTTTGGGCTGCCTCCACCATCGCTTTGTCGGGCGCGCCGGAGGCAGTCTACGACGTCGGCGCGCATTGGGCTGCCCAGCGTTCCGTGTTCCCGGGCGTTGACGTAGGCTATTCCGCCTTCTTCTACCCGCCCGTTTTCCTGCTTATCTGCCTTCCGCTGGGGCTGCTTCCCTACCTGGCCGCCCTCGCTGCCTGGCTTGCGGCGAGCGGCTATGCGTTCTGGCGCGTCGCTGGCGCATTCTTCGACCGCTCCGGCGAGGCTGCGCTGGCACTCATCGCCTTTCCCGCCGTGCTCATCAACGTCGCGCACGGGCAAAACGGCTTCCTCAGCGCCGCGCTGCTCGGCGGCGGCGTTCTCGCCCTGCAGAAACGGCCGCTCCTTGCCGGGATACTGTTCGGCTGCCTCGTTTTCAAACCACACCTGGGCATCGTTCTGCCCATCGCCCTTGCCGCGCGTGGTGCCTGGCGGACCTTCCTCGTCACGGGCGCCACCGCGCTGGGGCTCTGCGCCGCTTCCCTGGCGCTCTTCGGCGCGGAGACCTGGCGCGGCTTCCTTGCCGGCTCGGCCCTCGCGCGGCGAACGCTGGAATCAGGCCTTGTGGAACCGGAAAAGATGCAGAGCGTCTTCGCTGCGGTCCTGCTTATGGGCGGCTCGGTGGGCACCGGCTACGTGCTGCAGGCGCTTACGGCCATCGCCGCCTGTGGCCTGCTTGTCGTCCTTGCCCGCGCCGGGGCGAGGCCCCTTGCCCAAGGGGCTGCGCTCGTCAGCGCCGCACTGCTCGCGACCCCGTTTCTGCTCGACTACGACTTGGTGATCCTGGCGATACCGCTTGCCTGGCTGTTCAGCGAGGCACGCCGGAGCGGGTTTTTGTCCTGGGAGAAGCTTCTCATTCTGATCGCGTTCGTGCTGCCGCTCTTGTCCAGGCTGGTGGCAGTGCAATTCTCAATCCCACTTGGGCCGCCGGTGCTGATCGCGGTCTTTGCCGCCGTGTTGCGCCGGGGCCTGGCGGGATCTGTCGTCGCGGGAAATCGCGCCGGCGTTGGCCGCATCGCGCTTAGCCCCGGTTTGCCGGGATCGTAGCGCGCTGTCGGCTACGCCTCGGCAAGGCGAGCCGGAGCCGGAACGAAAACAGGGGCCACGGAGGCCCCTGTCTCTGCACAAAAGTCAGGTGGGTTTAGACCGAGTAATACATGTCGAACTCGACGGGGTGCGGCATCATCTCGTAGCGGATGTTCTCGCCCGCCTTCAGCTCGATATACGAGTCGATCTGGTCGTCGTCGAAGACGCCCCCGGCCTTCAGGAAGTCGCGGTCGGCATCGAGGCTGGCCAGCGCCTCGCGCAGCGATCCGGAGACTGTCGGGATCTCCTTCAGCTCCGCCGGCGGCAGGTCGTAGAGGTCCTTGTCCATCGGGTCGCCCGGGTGGATGCGGTTGCGGATGCCGTCCAGCCCGGCCATCAGCATGGCGGTGAACGCCAGGTACGGGTTCGCCGTCGGGTCGGGGAAGCGCACCTCCAGCCGCTTCGCCTTCGGCGAGCTCGTGTAAGGGATGCGGCAGGAGGCGGAGCGGTTGCGCGCCGAATAGGCGAGCAGCACCGGCGCCTCGTAGCCCGGGACAAGCCGCTTGTACGAGTTCGTCGACGGGTTGGTCAGCGCGTTCAGCGCCTTGGCGTGCTTCAGGATGCCGCCGATGTAGAACAGGCACTCCTCCGACAGATCGGCATAGCGGTTGCCGGCGAAGACCGGCTTGCCGTCGCGCCAGATCGATTGGTGCACATGCATTCCCGAGCCGTTATCGCCGAATACCGGCTTCGGCATGAAGGTGACCGTCTTGCCGTAGGCCTGCGCGGTCTGATGGATGCAGTATTTGTAGATCTGCATGCTGTCGGCCGACTCGACCAGCGTCTGGAACTTGATGCCGAGTTCGTGCTGGGCGGACGCCACTTCATGGTGATGCTTCTCCACAGGCACGCCCATCTGCGCCATGTACATCAGCATGTCGGAGCGCAGGTCCTGCGCCGAGTCGATCGGCGGGACCGGGAAGTACCCGCCCTTGGTGCGGACCCGGTGGCCGAGATTGCCGCCCTCGTATTCGGCGTCGTTGTTGGTCGGCAGTTCCGATGAATCCAGCGCGAACCCGGTCTTGTACGGATCGGTGGAGAACCGCACGTCGTCGAAGATGAAGAACTCGGCTTCCGGGCCGAAATAGGCGGCGTCGCCGATCCCCAATGACTGCAGGTAGGCGAGCGCCTTTTTGGCCGTTGTGCGCGGGTCGCGGTTGTACGGCTCGCCGGTCGAGGGCTCCAGGATATCGCAGAAGATGGCGAGCGTCGGCTGGGCGAAGAACGGGTCCAGGACGGCCGTCTCCGGATCCGGCATCAGCGTCATGTCGGACTCGTTGATCGCCTTCCAGCCGGCGATGGACGAGCCGTCGAACATGGTCCCTTCCGCGAAGAGGTCCTCGTCGACGATCGACTGGTCCATGGTCACGTGCTGCATTTTCCCGCGCGGGTCGGTGAAGCGCAGGTCCACATATTTGATGTCGTTGTCCTTGATGTTCTTCAGGATGTCCGAGGCGGTCGTCATAAGTCCCTCTTTGTCAAAAGCTGCTGTTGTGGATCGGAGGATTGACCTGGTGCGTCAGATCGCGTCGAGGCCGCTCTCGCCGGTGCGGATGCGGATCGCTTCCTCGACGGTGGAGATGAAGATCTTGCCGTCGCCGATGCGGCCCGTCTGCGCCGCGTTGCGGATCGCATCGACGGCTCGCTCGACGAGTTCGTCCGGCACCACGAGCTCGACCTTCACCTTGGGCAGGAAATCGACGACATACTCGGCGCCGCGATAAAGTTCGGTGTGGCCCTTCTGACGGCCGAAACCTTTGGCTTCAGTCACCGTGATGCCCTGCAGCCCCACTTCCTGCAGCGCCTCCTTCACCTCGTCCAGCTTGAAGGGTTTGATGATGGCCTCGATCTTCTTCATTCTCTTCCCGTGCTCCGCGTTCGCACTCGTCAAAGCAGGAACCGTGCCAACTCCGTCCGACCCTTCCCCCCGGCCTGCGCCAATCAGGTGCGCACCGATCCGGCAGAGTGCCTGAAAAATGCTCCGACGCGGATTGCTGCTCTGCCTAGATTCTATGCATCTGCTTAACCTCTGATCACATGCTGGAACTGCTCGCCCCCGACGAGATGGCAGAGGCCGACCGCCTGACGATTAGATCCGGCATCTCGGGCTACGAACTGATGCGACGAGCCGGACGGGCGGTGGCCGATGCGGCGGCGGAAATGGCGCCGGGCGGCGATATCCTGTTCCTCGCCGGACCAGGCAACAACGGCGGCGACGCCTTTGTTGCCGCCACTGAGCTCCGGCGCTCCGGCCGCCAGGTCCGCCTGGCGCTGCTGGGTAGGAGAGAAGCTCTGCGCGGCGATGCGGCCCAAGCCGCACGCGACTATCCAGGCCAGATCGAGGAGCTTCAAGCCGGCACCAATGTCACTGCGACCCTGATCGTCGACGGCCTGTTCGGGGCCGGGCTGGCGCGCCCGCTCGACGGCATCGCCGCGTCAGCCGTCGACGCCCTCAACGGAAGCGGTCGGCCCGTCCTCGCCATCGATCTGCCAAGCGGGATCGACGGCCGCACCGGCGAGGTCCGCGGCGCAGCGGTCAGGGCTGACCGGACGATCACGTTCTTCCGGCTGAAACCCGGCCACTTGCTGCTACCCGGCCGCGCCCATTGCGGGGTCACGGATGTCGCCCAGATCGGGATCGCCGCCGATGTCCTCGACGCGATCCGCCCGATCCACTTCCATAACCAGCCTGATCTCTGGCGGCCGGACCTGCGCCGGCCGGGCCTCGACGACCACAAGTTCACGCGCGGCCAGGTGTTCGTCGTCTCCGGGCCGGCCCATGCCACGGGGGCTGCACGCCTGGCCGCCGCCGGTGCGCTGCGGGCCGGGGCAGGTCTGGTCACCGTCCTGTCCCCGCCGGCTGCCGTCCTGGTCAACGCCGCGCACCTGACCTCGATCATGGTCAGTGCATTTGGTGGCGCCGAGGATCTCGGGCGCATTCTTGCCGATCCGCGGCCGAAAGCCGTCGTGATCGGGCCCGCCAACGGGGTCGGCGGCCCGACGCTCGCCAATGTCTATGCGGGGCTGGCGAGCGACGCTGCCGTGGTGCTCGATGCCGATGCGATCTCGGCAGCCGCCGTGGACGGCGACCGGCTCTTCGCCACCATTCGCGCCCGCCAGCGCCCGGTTGTGATGACGCCGCACGAAGGCGAGTTCGCGCGGCTGTTCCGCGACCGGGGCGCCCGCATCGATCGGGCTCGCGCCGCCGCCGAGCAAAGCGGCGCCGTCATCATCCTGAAAGGCCCCGACACGATCATCGCCGCCGCAGACGGGCGCTGCGCCATTAATTCCAACGCAACGGCCGACCTTGCGACCGCCGGCAGCGGCGACGTACTGGCGGGGATCGCCGCCGGGCTGCTGGCGCAGGCAATGCCGGGCTGGGAGGCGGCCTGCGCGGCGGTGTGGCTGCATGGAGCCGCCGGGACGGCGCTGGGCCGCGGACTGATCGCCGAGGACCTTCCCGCAGCGCTGCCGGCCATCTTGAAAACCCTCGATGCCTAGGCCACCTGAGCGAATGCTTGCCCCTCGGGAGCGCATGGGATAGGACCGCCTGTCCGACGAGGGCGCAGCCGTCGCGGAACCCGCGGGCGTGGTGAAATTGGTAGACACGCAGGATTTAGGTTCCTGTGGGCTTGCCCGTGGGGGTTCAAGTCCCTCCGCCCGCACCAGCACCGGGGAAACCAAGCGCCAAGAGCGCGGCGGCTTGCCACAAGTGAATCTATTTTCGGGAACAATGCCATGCAGGTGAACGAGACCATCGCCGACGGTCTGAGGCGGGAACTGAAAGTGACCATTCCGGCATCGGAACTGGACGCGAAGCTGTCGGACCGGCTGGATCAGCTCAAGACCCGCGTGCAGATCAAGGGGTTCCGTCCCGGCAAGGTTCCTGTCAGCCATCTTCGCCGGGTCTACGGCAAGGCGGCGATGGCCGAGATCGTCGAGAATCTGGTGGGGGAGACGACCCGGCAGGCGATCTCCGAGCGCGGCGAACGCGCCGCCATGCAGCCCAGGGTTGCCATGACGGAGGACGAATCGGAAGCGACTGAGGTGCTGGAAGGCCGCGCCGACCTGACATTCACGCTGAAATACGAGGTTCTGCCGAGTTTCGACGTTGCCGACTTCAAGGGCCTGAAGATCGAGCGCCCGATCGCCGACGTGGCTGACGAAGAAGTCGACCAGCGGCTGCGCCAGATCGGCGAGAGCGCCCGCGCCTTTACCCCGGTCGAGCGTCCGGCGCAGGACGGCGACCGCGTGCGCATCTCATTTATCGGCAAGATCGACGGCGTGCCCTTCGAGAACGGGGCAAGCGACAATTCCCAGGTCGTGCTCGGATCGAACCAGATGATCCCCGGCTTCGAGGAAGGGCTCATCGGGCTGAGCACCGGGGAGACCAAGACGATCGAGGTCACCTTCCCGGAAAACTATCCGGCTGCCGCGCATCTGGCCGGCAAGACGGCCACCTTTGACGTCGAGGTCAAGGAAGTGGGCGCGGCGGAGGAGCTGCAGCTCGACGACGAGTTCGCCAAGCGGCTAGGCCTGGAATCGATCGATCGGCTGCGCGATACAGTGAAGAAGCAGATCGAGAGCGAGTACGGCAGCGCCACGCGCCAGCGGGTGAAGCGGCAGATGCTCGACCAGCTCGACGCCATGCACTCGTTCCCGCTCCCGGACAATCTGGTCGAGCAGGAATTCCAGAACATCTGGCGGCAGGTGACGCACGACATCGAGCACCACGGCCGGTCTTTCGAGCAGGAGGGCACGACTGAGGAGGATGCGCGCAAGGAATACCGCGCCATCGCCGAGCGCCGCGTCCGCCTCGGCCTTGTCCTATCGCGGATTGGCGAGAGCGCCGAAGTCAAGGTGACCGACGAGGAGTTGCAGGCCGCCCTCTACGAACAGGCCCGTCGCTACCGCGGTCAGGAGAAGCAGGTCTTCGAGCACTACCGGAACAATCCGGACGCGCTGCAGACGCTGCGCGCGCCCATCTTCGAGGAGAAGGTGGTCGATTATATCCTCGAGTTGGCGGATGTGACGGACACGACGGTGTCTAAGGACGAACTCTTGGCCGAAGACCCCGACGACAACGACTTCCACCATCACCATGAGCACGATCACGGCCATCACCATGCCGCTCATGACCACGCCGGTCACGACCACGACCATGACCACGATCACGACCATGCGGCTCACGACCATGCCGGGCATGACCACGAGCACGGCCACGACCACGAGCATCAGGGCGAGCGCTGAACGCTCCGCGGTCTGACCCTGCCACCTTGTCTTCGGCTTTGGCCATTATCCAGCCGCTTGGGGACGGTACTTGGGTCGCGCCTAAAAGATGCCTATGTAGGGGGCAGAATCGGCGCATATCAGCCGGTCTGCTCCCACCAAAAAACGAAAGCTGACCATGAGAGATCCGATCGATTCGTACATGAACCTGCTGGTTCCGATGGTGGTCGAGCAGACCAACCGCGGCGAGCGGGCGTACGATATCTATTCGCGCCTGCTGAAGGAACGGATCATCTTCATCACCGGTCCGATCGAGGACCACATGTCGACGCTGGTTTGCGCCCAGCTGCTTTTCCTGGAAGCGGATAATCCGAAGAAGGAAATCGCCATGTACATCAACTCGCCGGGCGGCGTGGTGACGTCGGGCATGGCGGTCTACGACACGATGCAGTTCATCAAGCCGGCGGTGTCGACGCTGTGCATCGGGCAGGCGGCCTCGATGGGCTCCCTGCTGCTCTGCGCCGGCGAGAAGGACATGCGCTTCTCGCTGCCCAACGCCCGAATCATGGTCCACCAACCCTCAGGCGGATTCCAGGGGCAGGCTTCCGACATCGAGCGCCACGCCGAGGACATCATCAAGATGAAGCGGCGGCTGAACGAGGTCTACGTCAAGCACACCGGCCAGAGCTACGAGGCGATCGAAACGACGCTGGACCGCGACTACTTCATGAGCGCGGAGCAGGCGCGCGATTTCGGCATCGTCGATCAGGTCATCACGACCCGGCTGGCGCTTGAGCAGGTCGTGTCGGACACTCGGAGTTGATAGCAAGACGGGGCAGGGGTCATTAAGTTAAAATTGAAACCTTGCGTCCAAGAGTGGTCTGTTCGGTCCATCTGGGCGCTTAAGGCGGCGCGGCGCGCGGCGCACGGAGCGAGGGTTTGAGATGAGCAAGATCAGCGGGAGCGGCGGCGGCGAAAGCAAGAACACGCTTTATTGCTCGTTCTGCGGCAAGAGCCAGCACGAGGTCCGGAAGCTGATTGCCGGGCCGACCGTGTTCATTTGCGACGAGTGCGTCGAACTCTGCATGGACATCATCCGCGAGGAGAACAAATCCTCGCTGGTGAAGTCGGGCGACGGCGTGCCGACCCCGATGGAGATCTACGAGGTCCTCAACGACTATGTGATCGGCCAGACTCACGCCAAGAAGGTCCTCGCGGTCGCCGTCCACAACCACTACAAGCGGCTGAACCACGCGGCCCGCAACAACGACGTCGAGCTGGCCAAGTCCAACATCCTGCTGATCGGCCCGACCGGCTGCGGCAAGACCCTGCTTGCCCAGACACTGGCCCGCATCCTCGACGTGCCGTTCACCATGGCTGATGCCACGACCCTCACGGAAGCCGGTTACGTCGGCGAGGACGTCGAGAACATCATCCTGAAGCTCCTGCAATCGGCCGACTACAACGTCGAGCGCGCGCAGCGCGGCATCGTCTATATCGACGAGGTCGACAAGATTTCCCGCAAGTCGGACAACCCGTCGATCACCCGCGACGTATCGGGCGAGGGCGTGCAGCAGGCGCTGCTGAAGATCATGGAAGGCACGGTCGCCAGCGTGCCTCCGCAGGGCGGCCGCAAGCACCCTCAGCAGGAATTTCTGCAGGTCGACACGACCAACATCCTGTTCATCTGCGGTGGCGCCTTCTCCGGGCTCGACCGGATCATCTCGGACCGCGGTCGCAAGACCTCCATCGGCTTCGGCGCGCTTGTCGCCTCGCCGGAGGACCGCAAGACCGGCGAACTGTTCCGCCAGGTGGAGCCGGAGGACCTGCTCAAGTTCGGGCTCATCCCGGAATTCGTCGGCCGTCTCCCGGTCGTCGCAACCCTTGAGGACCTCGACGAGCCGGCGCTGGTGCAGATCCTGACCGAGCCGAAGAACGCGCTGGTCAAACAGTACCAGCGGCTGTTCGAGATGGAGAACGTCGAGCTGAACTTCCATTCCGAGGCGCTCAACGCCATCGCCAAGCGCGCGATCGAGCGCAAGACCGGCGCCCGCGGGCTGCGCTCCATCATGGAAGCCATCCTGCTTGAGACGATGTTCGACCTTCCCGGCCTCGACGGCGTCGAGGAGGTGGTCATCTCCGCCGATGTGGTGAACGGCAATTCGCGCCCCCTGTACATCTACGGGGAACGGGCGGTGGAAGAGCATCAGAATGCCGGCCGGTCGGCCTGATCTCGCCGACCTATTTTCCTCGCCGGCCGGCCTGGCCGGCGGGCTTGACGCGGGCGCGTCGCCTTTCCACCTAAGCTGCAACACAGCGGCCCGCGCTACGACCGATCATTCCCGCCAAGTCGCTTCTATCCGCGAAGCGCTATCATCGGCAGCGGGCAGCCCTTGAAATCCGATTCGCTATTCCGGCGCCTTCGGGCCGGCTAAGCGAGATTCGAAGGAAAAACCATGACCGAAAGTCCACGCACCATCGGGGTTCCTTCCGGCGAGAGCGTCTTTCCGGTGTTGCCTCTGAGGGACATCGTCGTATTCCCGCACATGATTGTGCCGCTCTTCGTCGGCCGCGAGAAGTCGATCAACGCGCTCGAAGAGGTGATGCGCGCCGACAAGCAGATCCTGCTGGCTACCCAGAAGGACGCCGGCGATGACGACCCGGCCCCGGAATCGATCTACGAGGTTGGCACGCTTGCCACCGTGCTGCAGCTGCTCAAGCTGCCGGACGGCACCGTGAAGGTGCTGGTGGAAGGCCGCGACCGCGCGCAGATCCTGCGCTACACCGACCGCCAGAACTATTTTGAGGCCGAGGGCCGCATCCTCGCCGAGGTCGTGGGTGAGGACGTCGAAGTCGAGGCGCTCGCCCGCTCGGTAGTTTCCGAATTCGAGAACTACGTGAAGCTGAACAAGAAGGTGAGCCCCGAGGTTCTCTCGGCCGTTGCCAACATCGAGGACTATTCCAAGCTTGCCGACACGATCGCCTCGCACTTGGCGGTCCGCATTCCCGAGAAGCAGGAGTTGCTCGGCCTGACCTCGCTTGTCGAGCGTCTGGAGAAGGTGCTCGGCATGATGGAGAGCGAGATCTCCGTCCTGCAGGTGGAGAAGCGCATCCGTTCGCGCGTCAAGCGCCAGATGGAGAAGACGCAGCGCGAATACTACCTGAACGAGCAGATGAAGGCCATCCAGAAGGAACTCGGCGACGGCGAGGAAGGCCGCGACGAGATGCGCGAGCTGGAAGAGCGCATCAGCAAGACCCGCTTCTCCAAGGAGGCGCGCGAGCGCGCCGACGCGGAGATGAAGAAGCTGCGGCAGATGAGCCCCATGTCGGCGGAGGCCACCGTGGTGCGCAACTATCTCGACTGGCTTTTGAGCATTCCGTGGAAGAAGCGCTCCAAGGTCCGCAACGATCTCGCTTTCGCCGAGAACGTGCTCTCCGCCGACCATTACGGCCTGGAGAAGGTCAAGGAGCGGATCATCGAATACCTTGCCGTGCAGAGCCGCGCCAACAAGCTGAAGGGTCCGATCCTCTGCCTTGTCGGCCCTCCCGGCGTCGGCAAGACCTCGCTCGGCAAGTCGATCGCCAAGGCGACCGGCCGTGAGTTCGTGCGCATGTCGCTCGGCGGCGTCCGCGACGAGGCGGAGATCCGCGGCCACCGGCGCACCTATATCGGCTCCATGCCGGGCAAGGTGATCCAGTCCATGCGCAAGGCGAAGAAGTCCAACCCCCTCTTCCTGCTCGACGAGATCGACAAGATGGGCATGGACTTCCGCGGCGATCCGTCATCGGCTTTGCTCGAGGTGCTTGATCCGGAGCAGAACGCCACGTTCATGGATCACTACCTGGAGGTCGAATACGACCTTTCGGACGTGATGTTCGTGACCACGGCCAACACGCTGAACATCCCCGCGCCGCTGATGGACCGGATGGAGATTATCCGTATCGCCGGCTACACGGAGGACGAGAAGGTCGAGATCGCACGCCGGCACCTCCTGCCGAAGTCCGAGCGCGACCACGGCCTGCGCCCGGGCGAGTTCGAGATTGACGACGGGGCGCTGCGCACCGTCATCCGCCGCTACACGCGGGAAGCGGGCGTCCGCAATCTGGAACGCGAGCTGGCGACCCTCGGCCGCAAGGCTGTGAAGGAGCTGCTCACCTCGCAGGCCAAGAGCATCCAGGTCACGACCGAGAACCTCGAGAAGTACCTGGGCGTCACCCGCTACCGCTACGGCGAAGTGGAGGGCAACGATCAGGTCGGGGTGGTGACTGGCCTTGCCTGGACCGAGTTCGGCGGCGAGCTGCTGACTATCGAAGGCGTCATGATGCCCGGCAAGGGCAAGATGACGGTGACCGGCAACCTGAAGGACGTGATGAAGGAATCGATCTCCGCGGCGGCATCTTATGTCCGTTCGCGCGCGCTCGACTTCGGCATCAAGCCGCCGCTGTTCGACACGCGTGACATCCACGTCCACGTGCCGGAAGGGGCGACCCCGAAGGATGGTCCGTCGGCCGGTATCGCGATGGTCACGGCTATTGTCTCAGTGATGACCGGCATCCCGGTCCGCAAGGACGTCGCCATGACCGGCGAGATCACGCTTCGCGGCCGCGTGCTGCCGATCGGTGGTCTCAAGGAGAAGCTGCTCGCCGCGCTGCGCGGCGGCATCAAGACTGTCATCATACCCGAGGACAACGCCAAGGACCTGGCCGAAATCCCGGAGAACGTGAAGAGCGGCCTGGACATCATCCCGGTCAGCCGGATGGGGGAGGTGCTGCAGCACGCGCTGCTGCGCCAGCCGGAGCCGATCGAATGGTCGGAGGAAGAGCGGGAAGCGGCCAAGCCCGGCGTCGCCGAGGACGAGGCTGCGACGGGGATGGTAGCTCACTAACCACCCCGCGAGCTGAAAACAAAGGCCGCCCTCGCCGGGCGGCCTTTTTTGTTGCAATCGCCCGATGCGCTCTCTTCAATGCCGAGCCTCCTGCCGCGAGATGCGCGCGGCATATGGACGAATGCGGACAACTGAGGAGAACGAGAATGAACAAGGCGGACCTTGCTGCAGCGGTCGCCGACAGGACGGGGTTGCCGAAGCAGTCGGCGAACCTTGCGGTCGAAGCCGTTTTCAACTGCATCAGCGATGCGATGCGCAAGGGCCAGGAGGTCCGCGTCAGTGGCTTCGGCCAGTTCCTGGTCGCCGACCGCGCGGCAACGACGGGCCGCAATCCGCAGACCGGCGAAAGCATCCAGATCAAGGCCTCGAAGCAGCCCAAGTTCAAGCCCGGCAAGGGCTTGCGCGACGCACTCAACGGCTGACCATCCGCGGGCGTGAACGGTGACGCCTCGCCGGCCCGCTCCCGCCCGCTTGTCAACCGCGCGACGCAATCGTAAATGGCAGGGAAGGGGCGGTTAGCTCAGCTGGTTAGAGCATCTCGTTTACACCGAGAGGGTCGGGAGTTCGAATCTCTCACCGCCCACCATCCGCCGCCAGGACTCCGCTGCGCAGTGAGCTAGGCCGCCTGGCGAAGCTGGCGGTGCCGTAGACCGCCAGGATGCCGAGCACCATAGCCGCCCAAAGGGCAGTTCCGATCCATTGTTGCTGGACGTGGTCACCCTCGACGAACACCTTGCCCAGGTAGCGCACGCTGTTCTGATGAGCGACGTGCATCAGGATCGCGATAAGGACGCTGCCGTTCGTGTTCTGGTAAACCCACGTGAACACGAACGCCGCAAGCACGGTCGTGATGGACCCATAAACGCTCAGGTCGCCGACGAATGCCAACGGCAGGTGCCACAAGGTCCAGAAAAGGCCCAGGACCACACTGGCCGAAGCGGCGGAATGCTGCCTTAGCAGCACGGGAAGCGCGAAGCCGCGCCAACCCGGCTCCTCGCCGAGCGGACCGCTGAACACAGCATAAAGCACCACCATCGGCAGGATTTCTGCGCCCGGTGGAATGCTGGTCCAAGCTGGGCCGGCTGACCCGAACAATGGGTTGAGCAGGATGGATAGGACCTGCGCCGCAACCGGCAATCCAATTGCCACGGCATACCAAAGTGGACTGACCCGCCACTTCACCATGGATGCGAGGACGGCCTTCAGAGCGGACCAGCCCCCGCCAACGGCCGCCACGGCGAACGCCGCCGTCACCGGCCCGAAGGTGAACCACGGTATTCCCTCACCACCTGACAAGTACCAGGGGATGAAGGCCGCCCAGGTTATCCCTAGGGCAAGCCAGAAGAAGGCGCCTAGCTGATGAGCCTGCACCCAGGAGCGCACCTCATGTGTCACACCGCCCTTTGCCGTCGTCTCAGCCCTGATCGCCATCGCCCGCTCCTGCTGTAGGGAACGGCCAGCCGCTCCAACAGGTAGGTCCTTGGGCTGTGCAGGTTTCCGGCTAATGGCGGCAAAGCGGCATCGAGTTTCTTCAGCGTAAAAATTGTTGCTTGAAGAGAAACAAGCCTGACGCCGTGATTACGCCTCTGCCCCTTGCGCGCGGCGTGCTCTTGCCCTCGCGGCCTGCTTTGCCTCCCAGGCATTCTTCAACCACTTGGCTTGCTCCCGGACCGACCCGTAGACCCGATCGGCCCCAGCTACGGCCTGGAACGCGAGCGAGCCGCCGGGGCGAACATCGAAGCATAGCTCAACCACCTCCTGCCGCTCCTTCCAAAGGTCGGACATGAAGCTCTGTTCGTTGAACGAGCAGGAATCGGCGAAATCCAGCCCGCTGTCGGCCAGCAGTTTTGCCGAGTAGTCCTCAACCAGCAGCACGCCCGGCGAAAAATCGGCAAACGCCTCGTCGTGCGCGATCTTCCAGGTAAAGGCGGCCCGGCCGGAACGCATTATCACCTGGGCGCTGACCACCCGCTCGCCGACATGCAGCGCTTCCACCCAGGCGCATCCCTCGGCTGCCATGCGCCGGAATGCATCGCGGGCGAAAGCTGCGTCTTCGGGGCGGCACAACACGGCGGTGCCGGCCTTGCCTTTCCAGCTGGCAAATTCCAGCTCCAGGAAGCGCTCGAATGCCGCAAGCCCATCAACGCCCGTATGGGAGATCGTCGAGACTGCTCCGTGCTGCGCCAGGCGGCGGCGGTGCTGGCGCAGCTTCTTGCGCGTGCTGGCTGAGAGCGCCCGCTCGAAATACGTCGGCCCATCCAGGCCGGACCGCAGTTTTGCCCGTCCGCGCCGGTCCATCTCCACGGGGAGGGCCTTTCGCGCAGCAAGCAGATGGTGAAGCGCCTCGATGAACGGGCCGCTGCTCCCGGCTACGCGCAGCAACACGATCTTGGGAAGCGAGGCATCCGCGGCGATCGCGTCGAGCATTGCGCTCAGCGCCTCGGGCACAAGGTCCCGATCGAGCACGGGCGTGGCAAGGAAGGCGTAGTCGGGGACGAGCGGTGCGGACAAGACCCGAACCGGCAAGCGCGAGTTTGGCGAGGCGACCCGCATAGTCCAGGCGCCGACAAGCGAGCGCTCCTGCCCTTGGTTTCGCCAGGCCAGCAAGGTGCGGTCGGAGCCCACCGCGGCCGCGCTGGCCGCGGCGACGAATGAGGGCTCCTGGAAGGCGTTGGGCTCGGCGGTCCGACCAACGAGGTCCCGCCACTGGCTCGCGGCGGCCGCAAAGCTCGCGGCATCGGTGACCTGCACCGAAATCCCACGGGCATCGAGTTTTGGATCCGCTGGCCGAGTGAGCTGGTCCAGGTCGGTTAGTTGCACCGCTGGGTCGAGGGCGATGGCCTTCGCGGCCCCGACGCGGCGGAGGTTTGAATTTTCCATATGTGTTCCGGTCACCGGTCGCCGGCGCGCGAGGCACCAGCGTCACTCATCGGTCCGGAACTTATGGCAGGCGCATTGACATTTTATGACGACCGGCGGCGACATTAGCCGCGCCGGCCGTCTCAACGGGATTACTGTCCGCTGAGGTAGCGGCGGTTCACCCAGCCTTCCCAGCCGCGTACCCGGATCTTCTGCCATCCGTCGCGCGAATAGGGCAGGAAGGAGATGTCGCACTGCCGCCTCTTGAGCTTGGCGACGACCCTCGACTGCGGCGACGGCCAGGCACGGAGGTTTAAGGTGTCGCCAGCGGCCACGCCGGAACCGCAATACATCGCTGGCGAGACCATCGAGATGAAGCGCCGGTTGACCCAGCCCAGCGAATGGCCGTCCTCCACTGGGCACCAGCTTCCCTGGCATTCCGCCTGGACCAGGATTCCGCATTGGCCGTAGCGCTTCTGCGCCACAATTCTGGCCCGCGAACTCGGCTCCTCGCGCATGTTCAAAACGTCGCCGCTGGCAACGTTGACGACGCAATGCTCCTCGCCGGGGACCACCTGCGCCATGGCGCCGGAAGACAGCCCGAAGCCGATCGACAGTGCCAATACCGCCAGGCCGCCGCGTAGATAATCAGTCATGTTCACCTCCCCGAATATCGGTTCTGCCTTGTGACTCATTCCGGGTGATCCCGCACTGAATGCGGTGTTCAGAAATCATACAGCCGCTGGCCATTGGACAAGAACAAATCGAAACCTGCCGCGTGACCATTCTTCTCGCCGAAGAGGATCAGACCGGCGGCGGGCCTTGATGAGAGATCGGTCAAGTCCATGTGAAGATTGCGTAATGGAGGAACGGGGGCTCCGCGACCGGGTTTGTTGGTGAAGAGCGCCAGGCGCTGTCACCGAGCAAAGGACGCCGGAATGTTGAGATCGTTTGCGGCCGGTCTGTTCCTCTCCGCTTCTCCCTTGGCTCTTTCCAGTCCGGCGCAGGCCCTTGATGACGTGATCGAGACCGAAAAGGCGCGCGTCCGCGTGCAGACGATTGCCGATGGGCTCGAACACCCCTGGGGGATCGAGTTCCTTCCGGATGGAAGCGCTCTGGTCACCGAACGTCCCGGCCGCCTGCGGCTCATGTCTCCGGACGGCTCCCTGTCCGATCCGATTGCCGGGGTGCCGGACGTGGACGCCAGGCGCCAGGGCGGGCTCCTTGACGTGGCGCTGGACCCGGCCTTCGCGGAAAACCGGCGTGTCTACCTGAGCTATGCGGAGCCCGGCGAGAACGACACCAACTCCACCGCCGTGGCGCGTGGCACTTTGTCGAGCGACAACTCTGCACTCTCCGACGTGGAGGTAATTTTCTCCCAGAAGCCCAAGGTGGCGAGCACCGCGCATTACGGCTCGCGCATCGTTTTCGACCGCAACGGCGACCTCTTCATCACGCTCGGCGAGCGGTCCAGCGAGGAGTTCCGGGAGCAGGCCCAGGATCTCGGGTCCCATCTCGGCAAGATCGTGCGCCTGCACCCCGACGGCGCCGTGCCGGAGGACAACCCGTTTCTGCAGACGGAAGGAGCGCTTCCCGAAATCTGGTCTTACGGGCACCGGAACGTCCAGGCGGCCGCTATTAACCCCGCGTCAGGCGAGTTGTGGGCGATCGAGCATGGTCCGCGCGGAGGCGATGAGATCAACATTCCCAAGGCCGGGGCCAACTACGGCTGGCCGGAAGTGTCTTTCGGCGTGAACTACAGCGGCAGCGCGGTGGGGACCGGGGAAGCAGATGCGCCCGGCTTCGAGGATCCCATTTACCAGTGGACGCCGGTGATCGCGCCGTCGGGAATGGCCTTTGCATCCGGCAAAGCCATTCCGGAATGGGACGGCAACCTCTTCGTTGGGGGGTTAGCGGCAACCACTCTGGTGCGCTTGGAACTGCAGGGGAATTCGGTTGTGCACGAGGAGCGGCTGCTCGAATCTGCCGGACTTCGCATCCGCGACGTGGTGGAAGGTCCGGACGGCGCCCTTTACGTGATCACCGACGAAGACAACGGCGAGGTGCTGCGGGTCGGTCCCGCCGAGGGGAGTCCGCCCGCTACGGAATAGGACAGCATCGGCAGGATTTCGGACGGCAACGTGAAGGCAGAGGTGCAAAAGGCGTCCGTTGACCGCTGACGAGCAATCTGTACTCGAAGGCGCTTTTTCACGGATTCTTTATCTTAAGGCTGACGAAGACATCGTTCGTGAAGGCGAAAGGCCGTCTGAGTGCAATGTGCTGCTCGAAGGCATGACGATCCGCTACAAAATTCTTGACGGAAAGCGACAGATCTTCTCGTTCCACATCCCCGGCGACATCTATGACGCACAATCCTTTCTGCTCGACGAAATGGATCACAGCGTCGCCACGTTAACGCCGTGCAAGGTCGCGGTAATCAGTCACATGGCTATGAAGGATTTGACCGAGACTTACCCACGCATTGGCCGTGCGATTTGGAAGGAGACGCTGGCCGACGCGGCGATTTTCCGTGAGTGGATGGCTTCCATCGGCCGGCGCTTGGCATATCCCCGGATTGCTCACCTGATGTGCGAACTGGTCACAAAGCGATATGCTGTCGGCCTCTCCAACGGTCACACCCGAATCGATTGGCCGCTCACCCAGGCCGAGCTGGGGGATGCGCTCGGTCTCTCGACCGTCCACGTCAATCGGACGCTCAAGGAGCTGCGTGATGACGGTCTGATCACATTGACGAACTCACACCTCAACATCCTTGACTGGGACGGGCTCCAGAGGGCGGCGCAGTTCGACCCGGGCTATTTGCACTTGAAGCCGCGGGGCCCGATGCGGGCCGGCAACGGCCATTCACACGCACCGGCCCACTGAACAACTTAAATCGGACGAGGGAATCTCATGACGACTGAGCGTGATGGAGAAATCAGGAAGCGCGCATACGAGATGTGGGAGCGTGAGGGCTCCCCGGAAGGGCGCGACAAAGATCATTGGGCAGACGCAGAGCGCGAGTTGAGCGCCGGGAATGGCGAAGCATCGGCAAGTAGCGGAACATCAGCAAGACCGTCGTCACCGGAAACGAAGGCGACCGACAAGCCGAAAGGCTAGGGTCTGGATCAGGACCAGAACGCTACGACGCTTGCCAGAGCGAGTGCAGAACCGAGGTTTGCGGCGAGCTTGTCGTAGCGGGTGGCGATGCGGCGGAAGTCCTTGAGGCGGCAAAACGCGGCCTCGATACGCCAGCGGTCCTTGTAGCGGTTGCCGTCGTGGCGGATCTGGCGCTTTCGAGTGCGGCGACCAGGGATGACCGGCGTCGTGCCGCTTGACCGGAGGTCACGCCGGAGCTGGTCTGCATCATAGCCGCGATCGGCGACGAGCCGTCGCAGCCGACCTGGTGCAGCTGCGATGAACTCCGGGGCGGCCTTTACATCGCTGGCGTTGCCGGGCGTGAGCTGGATTACGGCGGGGCGGCCGAGGACGTCGGTGATGACGTGGACCTTCGTGGTCTGGCCGCCGCGCGAGATGCCGATGGCCTGCGCCTTCGCCCCCCTTTGCCGCCGTGGGCTGAGCGATGGGCTTTGATGTAGGTGGAATCCAGAGCAGCGGTTTCTGCGACCCAGCCTGCTTCGGCCAGAGCGGTCAGCATGGCCCGCCAGAAGCCCCGTCGCGACCACCTGTTGAAGCGGTTGTAGACGGTCGTGTGCGGGCCGTAGTCGGGCGGGCAATCCCGCCACCGGCAGCCGCTCTTGATCACATGGACAATGCCCGAAATGGTCCGCCGGTCATCGACCCGGCGGGCGCCGGGCCTGTTCCTTGGCATGAACGATTCCATCACTGCCCACTGCGCATCCGACAACCAGAACAGGTCCGCCATCATCCTCTCCAGCTACTCAGCTGGACAGCAGCGATTCTGACTCAAGAAGCCCGCGCAACATCCTTATTGGGTTCAGACCCTAGGAGCGATATGAAGCCCTGTATGTGGGTGCGCGACTGCTCTCAACGGGGCCCTTCACACACGACCGGAACATGAGCGCGAGCAAAAGGCGCCCGCTAGGAGCGCATATGCGAACCGTCCAGCCACTCCAATCATGTGACGCGTCGAAATAGCTGGTTGCTTGCTGGACCAGCCGCACGGCGTGGCAATGGGCCGCCACAAGGTCCGTAAGCTCCTTTCCGACTGTATCAGCAGCGAAGACCCCGCAGGCGGCGAAGTGAAAGTAAAACTTGGGCACGCTTGGAGTTCCTCGACCAACGAGCCTCCCGTTTTAGGCGCCTGACCCGGCGCCGTCTCAATGACCTCTCATCCTTTCCCCGCAAACAAACTGGTGGGGTTATTACCTAGAAAGCCGCGCTACTTTATTGCTCTCGGGCGGCTCTGGTTCAGTCCCGCGGATCGCTGACGTCGCCTTCGGTCCAGCGATCGGACAGGATGGCGCCGACCGGCCCGCCGGCGCCGCCTTCGCCGTTGATGACGTTCAGCCAGTCCTTCACCTGCTCGGCGGAATATTGCTGGTCCTGCAGCTGGTCCTCTTCGAGATGGACCGAGATGTCGTCGTGAAGGAAATCATGGGTTTCGCCGGAGAAGACCGCGGCGTCTTCGCCGTCCAGGGTTCCGATCTGATAATCGGGGTCCTGGCCGTCCTTGGGCCGGGCCAGCCGGACGACAAGCGCTTCGACGGCGACGCCCAAGGCCGTGGAGGCCTCGCGGAAATTTCTCAGCACCTTGGAGATGTAGAACTCCGGGCTGGACAGCGGCTCCTCAAATCCCGGCAAACGAAACTCGATACCCGCCATGCTGATGGTCTCCTGCTATGATCCTGAGGAAGGCCGAGCTAGGTCATTGGTTCCCCGTATCCCCTGCAGGAGCCATGGACGCTCTCACGTTATTCGGCCTGTTCGCCGTCACCGTTATGCTGGTCTGCTATGCGCTTGAAGACCGGGGCGCGTGGTTCGTCCTGGCCTTTGCCGGCGGCTGCGCGCTCGGCTCCGTCTACGGATTTCTGCAGGGAGCCTGGCCGTTCGGTGTTGTCGAGGCGATCTGGGCCGCTATCGCCTTGCGCCGCTGGCGGCAGCGGGTGGCTGCATAGCTTCCCGCCCTGTTGCCTTGCCACAGGCGGGCGGCTGGGCTAGCGCTGCAGGCAGTCAGGCGGGCGCACCATGCTGGTCCTTGTTCTTGGGCTGCTCATTTTCCTTGGCAGCCATTCCGTGCGCATCGTCGCGGAAGGCTGGCGAAAGGGCACCATCACGCGGATGGGCGACGGGCCGTGGAAGGGCGCCTATTCCCTCATCTCGCTGATCGGTCTCATGCTGATCATTTGGGGCTACGGCCTGGCGCGCCAGGATCCGGTCGTCGTCTGGAACCCGCCGGTCTGGACACAGCACATCGCGGTCACCCTCAACCTGATCGCCGCGATCCTGTTCACCGCCTATCTCCTGCCCGCCGGCCGCATCAAGGCGCGGCTTGGCCATCCCATGCTGCTGTCCATCAAGGTCTGGGCACTGGCGCACCTTCTCGCCAACGGCACGCTGGCCGACATCCTTTTGTTCGGGTCTTTCCTGGTCTGGGCAGTGGCCGACTTCGCGGCCAACAAGCGACGCGATCGGGCCCAGGGAACGGTTCGGGTCGCCGGGCCGGTTCGCAACGACATCCTCGTGCTGGTTGTCGGTGTGGTGATCTGGGGAGCACTCGTTTGGCGCTTGCACGAATGGATCGTCGGCGTGCACCCGCTCGCCTGAGGCCACCATGTCGCTGCAGAAGGACGCCCGCCGCATCACCGCCACCGACATCGCAGGACGAAAGGGCGGCGACAAGATCGTGTCGCTCACCGCCTACCACGCCCACACGGCGGGGATCGTCGACCGCTACTGCGACTTCATCCTGGTCGGCGATTCGCTCGGCATGGTGATGCACGGGCTGGAGACGACGGTTCCCGTCACGCTGGACATGATGATCCTGCAGGGCAGGGCGGTGATGCGCGGCTCGCGGCAGGCGCTCGTCGTGGTCGACATGCCGTTCGGCTCCTACGAGGAAAGCCGCGAGCAGGCTTTTCGCAACGCCGCGCGCGTCTTGAAGGAGACGGGCGCCGGGGCAATCAAGCTGGAGGGAGGCGCCCACATGGCTGACACCGTCGCGTTCCTCACCCGCCGCGGCGTTCCGGTTATGGGCCATGTCGGGCTGACCCCGCAGGCGGTCAACACGATGGGCGGCTTTCGCGTGCAGGGGCATAGCGCCGAGGGCCAGGACCAGCTTGCCGCCGATGCGCATGCGATGGCAGATGCCGGCGCATTCGCTATCGTATTGGAGGGGATAGTCGAGCCGATCGCCCGCGCCATCACGGGCGCTATTGCCGCTCCGACGATCGGGATCGGTGCCTCGCCGGCCTGTGACGGACAGATCCTCGTTCTGGAAGACATGCTTGGCCTGAACGAGCGGGTCCCGAAGTTTGTCAAGAAGTTCGGGTCCTTGCGGGAGCATATCGAGGCAGCGGTGGCCGGCTACGCCGGCGAGGTTCGGGCCGGCACGTTTCCCGGGCCGGAGCAGGTCTACCAGCCGCGCAAGGGCTGAAAACGGCAGCGCGTCAGCGACGTTGCCACTGATACCCAAAGCAAGTAGGGTCCGCGCCGCTTCGCCGGCTCTCCGTCAGCTGGGCGCTTTCCTTTGTACTGACCAACATTCTTGATGGCCAACGACGACCGCCAGTCCCAGCATTTCATTCGCGAAGTCGATGAGGAGATGCGCCGCGCCCAGCTGAAGTCCATCTGGGACCGCTTCGCGCCGCTGATCATTGCCGTTTGCGTCCTGGTCGTCCTCGTGACCGCCGGCTATCGGGGCTGGCTGTGGTGGCAGGAGCGTCAGGCGGCGCAAGCTGGTGACCAGTTCCTGGCAGCAGTCGAACTCCTGCAGGGTGACAATCGCGCCGAAGGCGAAGCGGCGCTGGCCGCAATCGCCGCGGAAGGTGGAGGCGGGTACCCCGTCCTCGCCCAGCTGCGCCTGGCCGGAGAGAAGGCGGCTGCCGGCCAAAAGGCGGAAGCGCTGGCCGCCTACGATGCCGTGGCGGGCGACAGCTCCGTCGCGGACACGTTTCGCGGCCTGGCGACGATCCGGGCCGCCCTGCTTGCCCTCGATACCGGCGACACCGCGGGGGCGACGCAGCGATCGACGCCGCTCAACGAATCGGGCAACGCTTGGCGCCACTCGGCGCGCGAGGTCCTCGGCACGGCCGCCTACCAGAGCGGTGACCTGGATGCCGCCCGCAATTACTTCAGCCAGATCCAGGAAGACGCCGAGACGCCTCCCGACCTGTGGGTCCGCGCCGGCATGATGGTCGCCTTGATCGACGGTCAGACACCCGCACCCGGAGCCTCGCCGGCTGAGCCGCCGCCGGCACCTGCTCCGGCCGCCCCCGTCGAGCCGGCGCCGGCGGCCGCTGCTCCTGTCGCCGAGCCCCCAGCGGCTGATTTCGAGGCGGCGGAGCCGCCGCCCGTTGCGCAAGATCTCGCGCCGCCGCCACCCGCTGCCCCGGCCCCGCAGCCGGCCGCCGCACAAGTGCCGCAGCCCGCCGCAGAGCCTCCTGCCGCGCCCGTCGTTGCACCTGCGCCCGATGGCGCGGCTCCGTTTCCGGCCGCCGCACAACCCGCCGCAGATCCTTCTGCGGCGGAGCCCGCCGACCCAGCGCCAGCCCCTGTCCCGGCGCCCCCTCCGGCGCCTGCCGCTGCCCCGGCTCCAGCCAGTCCTCCGGCTTCTCCCCCGTCTCCGGCCGCTCCGCCGCGCCCCGAACCTCCCCCGGTCGCGGCGCCGCAACCAGCAATTCCGCCGCAATAGAAAGGCAGTGCGGGCATGATGAACACACCCAAAGTATCGGCTCTGCTCGGTGCCGCCTTGATCCTACTGACGACCGCGGGATGCGGCGCGATCAGCGGGATAAACCCCTTCAACCGCAAGGAAAAACTCCTTCCCGGTGAGCGGACCGCAGTGCTGCCGCAACCCGGCACGGCCACCGACGGAGCAGGCGGATCCCCGTCCATCGGCGGTGCTTCCGGCCTGTCGGACTGGAGCCAGCCGGGTGGCAACGCGGCCAACGCGCCAGGCAATGTCAACCTGGCGGGTGGCGGCGGCACGCAAGCGTGGCGGGCGCGCGTCATCGACGCCGCTGGCAAGCGCAACGTGCGCCCATCCATGCCGCCCCTCGTCCATGGCGGCCAGATCTACGTCTACGACGCAGGCGGCACCGTCAGTGCAGTCTCCGCAGGCGGCGGCAAAGGCTGGAGCGTTTCGCTGCGTCCCGAGGGCGAGAAGGGCAGGTCGCCCGGAGGCGGCATAGCGGCGTCCGGAAACGCGATCTTCGCAGCCACGAGCTTCGGTGAACTGGTCGCACTCGATGCCGGATCAGGCAACCGCCTTTGGACCTACAAGATGAGCGCACCGGCGCGCTCGGCGCCTACGGCTGCCGGGGGCAAGGTTTTCGTCGTGGGGGCGACCAACGTGCTCCACGCCGTCAACCAGGCGGACGGGACGGAAGCCTGGCAGTATCCCGGCATTCCGGAAACCGCCGGCGTGCTGTCCAGCGCCAGCCCGGCGGTCGCCGGCGACACCGTAGTGGTCCCCTATTCGTCGGGCGAGGTGATCGCCTTCGACGTCGGTTCCGGCGATCTCAAGTGGTCCGACGCCGTCGTGCGGTCGTCACGGACCATGGCCGTTTCCGGCTTCTCGGATGTGGCGGCCAGCCCGGTCATCCAGGATGGCGTCGTCTACGCTTCCGGCGTATCGGGCCGTACTATTGGGGTGCGCCTGAGCGATGGCGAGCGGGTGTGGGAACAGAACGTCGGCAGCGCAGCCACCCCCGCGGTGTCCGGCAATGCCTTGTTTATCATCGATCTGGCCGACAACATGGTGGCCATGGACCGCTCGACGGGCAAGGTGTTCTGGAGGACCGAGCTCCCCGTTTTGCGCAAGAAGCGCTTTTTCTCCGTGTGGACGGGCCCGACGCTCGCCGGCAGCCTGCTCTGGGCCGTGTCCAACGACGGCCGGATGATCGGCGTCGACCCGGCGACCGGCAACATTGCCGTGGATCGGGAGCTGCCGAGCCCGGCCTTCATCAAGCCCGTAGCGGCGGGCGGGCAACTGCTGGTGCTTTCCGGGGACGGCTCGCTGGCATCCTACCGATAGCGGCAGGGTCGCGGCATGGCATTCACTGTCGCGATCGTCGGCCGCCCCAACGTAGGTAAGTCAACGCTGTTCAACCGACTGGTCGGTCGCCGGCTGGCGCTGGTGGACGACACTCCCGGCGTTACCCGCGATCGTCGGGAAGCGGATGCCAGCTATGGCGATCTCCAGTTCCGGGTGATCGATACGGCGGGCCTGGAGGTCTCCGCGCCGGACTCTCTGGAAGGCCGCATGCGGCGACAGACCGAGGCTGCCGTGGCCGAGTCGGATCTGGTCCTCTTCGTCATCGATGCGCGCGCCGGGGTGACCACGGCGGATGAGCACTTCGGCCAGCTGGTCCGAACCTCCGGCCGACCCGTCGTGCTGCTTGCCAACAAAGTAGAGGGCCGCGCCGCCGACCCCGGCTTGCTGGAGGCCTATTCGTTGGGTTTCGGCGAGCCGATCGCGATCTCCGCCGAGCACGGCATCGGCATGCCGGACCTTTTCGATGCGATCCGGGCCGCCATGCCGGCGGAGGCGGAGCCCGCGGAAGAGAACGAAGGGGAACCGGAGGACGGCTCCGAACAGGATGTCGACCCAAATAAGCCGATCCACCTGGCCATCGTCGGCCAGCCGAATGCGGGAAAGTCCACTCTCGTCAATCGGCTGCTCGGCGAGGAGCGGATGCTCACAGGACCGGAAGCCGGAATTACCCGCGATTCGATCACGGTGGACTGGGCCTGGCGTGACCGCCGCTTTCGCCTGGCCGATACGGCCGGGATCCGCCGCAAGGCGAAGGTGGTCGGGAAACTGGAAAAACTTTCGGTGGCGGACGCAGTGCGGGCCATCAACTTCGCCGAGGTGGTGGTGCTCGTCATGGATGCGACGGAGCCACTGGAGAAGCAGGATCTCCAGCTTGCCGACCTCGTTTCCCAAGAGGGCAGGGCGCTGGTGCTGGCGCTGAACAAGTGGGACCTCGTCCCGGACCCACAAGAACGGCTGAGGGAACTAAATGCCGATCTGTCCGAAACCCTTGCCCAGGTGCGCGGCGTCTCGATGGTGCCGATATCAGGGATGACCGGGCATGGGCTGGATCGGCTGATGGAAACGGTTCTCGCCGTTCACAAGACCTGGAACAAGCGGGTGTCCACCGCGGCGCTGAATCGCTGGCTCATGGCGACTACCGAACGTCATCCGCCGCCGGCCGTGTCCGGCCGCCGGATCAAATTGAAATACCTGACGCAGTCAAAGACCAGGCCTCCGACCTTCTTCCTTTCTTGCTCGCGGCCGGAAGCCTTGCCCGACGCCTACAAGCGTTACCTCGTAAACGGGCTGCGGGAAGACTTCGATTTGGCAGGCGTGCCGATCCGGATGATGCTGCGGCGCGACGTCAATCCCTACGAGGGCCGCAAACGGAAGACTTAGAGCTGTTCGATCGCCTGTGCCCGGACGACGATGACCTCCTGGCGGAAGCGGCGTTCCAATTCTTCGCGGTAACCGGCCCACCAGGACCGGTCCAAGGTCTCCGTCATGACCTCGAATACGACGATCTCGTCATGACTGGTCTTTTCCCCGCCGTCGCGCCACATCCCTTCGGCCGGTGCGCGGGTGAAGGCCGTCAATCCGCCAAAGCTGTCAGCGATCTCCTGGGACACGCGGCGGAACTGGAGCTGCGGGATCGCGCGGCCGTCGTTGTCGTAGAGCGGCAGGAGTATCTGAACGAGGTGCACAGCGGATCAGGCCGCTTCCGACCATTCGACATAGGTCTTCGTCGGAAACCGAAAGAGCACGTTGTTTCGGCTGAAAGCCGGCGAGGCCATCGCGACGAGGTAGGGCACGATCTCGGCGGGCGTGGGAAGCGTGGCTGGATCCTCACCGGGCATGGCTTGGGCCCGCATCGCCGTCCGCGTCCGGCCCGGATCAACGGCGACAACGCGAATTGGGGTGGACTGGACTTCTTGTGCATAGGTCCGGGCCAGGGCTTCAATGGCTGCCTTGGAGACGGAGTAGGGGCCCCAGAAGGGACGGCAATGATGCGCCGCGCCTGAAGACATGAAAATGGCCCGGCCGGCATCGCTGGCCCGGAGCAATGGGTCCAGCGAGCGGATCAGTCGCCAATTCGCAGTAACATTGACGGCCATCACATCGTCCCAGACTTTCGCCGGGATGTGGCCAAGCGGCGAGAGCTGTCCGAGTATGCCGGCATTGGCGAGCAATACGTCGAGCTTGCCCCAGCGATCGTGGATCGCGGCGCCGAGCCGGTCGATGGCCGGCATATCCTTGAGATCGACGGGGACGAGGGTTGCCGAACCGCCGCCGCGGCTGATCTCGTCGTCGAGCTCTTCAAGTCCCCCAACGGTCCGCGCCACCGCAATGACGTGGGCGCCCGCGGCGGCGAATCCTTTCGCAGCCTGATAGCCGATGCCCCGCGAGGCGCCGGTGACCAGCGCAATCCGGCCGTCCAGCGGCTTACCCGTCATTATTGAGCCGGTACGGTGTCGATCTGCCGCTCCAGTTGCGTTTCGTCTTCGGGCGCAATGCCGGGATCATCTCCAGCCGGCTCTTCGGCAAGTTCCGGACTCGGCGCGGCGTCCGGATCCGGCAGTGCGCTCGGAGGCGTCCCCGCCTGTTGCGGGGCGGCACCCTGAATGCGCTCCATGATCTCGGCTTCCGGATCGTCGGGGAGGCGGTTCATGAGATCGGAGCCGAGCGTATCCAGCCAGGGCTTCGATTTTGCCTCCGCGATCCACACGGGCTGGCGGTCAGGCGCCATAAAGAAGTTCAGGAAGAGGACGGCGATGACCACCAGGATCAGCCCTCGCGCCGCGCCGAACAGAAAACCCAGTGTCCGGTCGAGTGGCCCCGCCCGGGAATCGAGCACGAAGTCCGAAATCCGCATTGTGATAAGCGAGACGACCAGGAGGGTGATGAAGAAAATCCCGGCAACGGTGATACCCAGCGCCACCCGTTCGTCTTCGACATAGCGCTGCGTGTAGGGGAGCACGTCATCCCAGAAAAAATAGGTGACCGCGGCGGCCGCCACCCACGAGCCGATCGAGAACACCTCGCGCGTGAATCCGCGGATCATCGCGAGCACGGCGGAGACCAGGACAACGAAAATCAGGATCCCGTCGAGCAACGTAAACGGCATCAGATGAAAGCCTCCAAGGCGGTCGTTCGGCCGCGCTGAACCCCAATTCTAATGTCCGCCACGTTTGCGCGCGGCGGACTCGGCAGCGATGGCGGCAACGATGTCGGCCAAAGTGCTCACTTCCGAAAGCGAGAGAGCCGAGCGGACCCCTTCACGACTGGCCACCGGCAGGACGGCGTGGGTGAAGCCCACCCGTTCCGCTTCACGCAGGCGCGTCGCCGTCTGAGCAACCGGCCTGATTGCCCCCGACAGGCTGACTTCGCCGAAATAAACCGTCTCTCGCGGCGTCGCAAGTCCGGCCCGCGACGAGACCAGCGCGGCAGCCACGGCGAGGTCGGCGGCAGGTTCCGCGATCCGCAAGCCGCCGGCGATATTGAGATAAACATCGTGCTGGCCAAAGCGCATCCCGCAGCGCGACTCCAGCACGGCCAGCAGCATGGAAAGGCGGCTGGGATCCCAGCCGACCACCGCCCGTCGGGGGGTGCCCAGGCTTGATTCCGATACCAGAGCCTGAATCTCCACCAGCAGCGGCCGCGTGCCCTCGATGCCGGCAAAGATTGCGGTTCCCGGTGCGGCTGCATCCCGGTCGCCGATGAAGAGCAGCGACGGATTGGCGACTTCCTTCAGTCCGGCGTCGGTCATTTCAAAGACGCCGATTTCGGACGCAGGGCCGAACCTGTTCTTTACGGCGCGCAGCACCCGGAAATGGTGGCCAGTGTCGCCTTCAAAGTAGAGCACGGCGTCCACCATGTGTTCCACCACCTTCGGCCCGGCGATCTGGCCGTCCTTGGTGACGTGGCCGACAAGCACCAACGCGGCGCCGCCTGTCTTGGCGAATCGGATCAGGGCCTGCGCCGAGGTCCGGACCTGGGTCACCGTTCCCGGTGCGCTTTCAACGAGGTCGGTCCATAGAGTCTGCACCGAGTCGATGATGACCAGATCGACCCTGGGTCCCGATTCCAGGGTGGCCAGGATGTCCTCGACATGCGTCTCGGCCGCCAGCTCGACGGGCGCATCGCGCAGCCCCAAACGTTCGGCGCGGAGCCGGATCTGGCCGATCGCCTCTTCGCCAGAGACATAGACCACGCGCCGACCGGCGCGAGCCAGCGCGGCCGCCACTTGGATCAGGATGGTCGACTTTCCAATCCCCGGGTCGCCGCCGACCAACAGGGCGGAACCCGGCACGATGCCGCCGCCCGTCACACGGTCGAATTCCGATATCCCGGTGAGCGTGCGAGGAACTTCGGGAGCTGCCCCGGCGAGCGGCACCAGGCTGATCGGCTTGCCACGGCCGGTCCTCAGCGACACCGGGGCGGAAACCGCCGCCTCCTCGTGCAACGTGTTCCACTCGCCACACGCGTCGCATCGGCCTTGCCAGCGCGAACTCACCGCACCGCAGTTCGCGCAAACATATTGCGGCCGCGCTCTGGCCATCAGCGACCCGCCTGCGCCTTGCGGTACCCGGCGAGGCTCAGACCGACCTCAGCCATAGCGCTCGGGCAGATGGTCGTCCTTGGCCAAAGACGAGAAGCGGGTCACGTCGGCGTCGAACTGGAGCCCGACCGTGCCGGTCGGTCCATGCCGCTGCTTGCCGATGATCACCTCGGCCCGACCGGCAATCTGCTCCATCTCGGCCTGCCACTTGAAGAACTCCTCCGTGCCCTCCTTGGGCTTCTTGTTCTTGTGATAATATTCCTCACGGAACACAAACAACACCACGTCAGCGTCCTGCTCGATGGACCCGGACTCGCGCAGGTCGGAAAGTTGCGGCCGCTTGTCCTCACGTGATTCGACCTGACGGGACAGCTGCGACAGCGCCAGCACCGGGACCTGCAATTCCTTGGCTAGCGCCTTCAGGTTCGTCGTAATCTCCGTGATCTCCTGGACGCGGTTCTCGGACGAGCGCCGGCTGGAACCGGAAACAAGCTGCAGATAGTCGATGATCAAGAAGTCCAGCCCGCGCTGGCGCTTGAGGCGGCGGGCGCGCGCCGCGAGCTGGCCAATCGAGATGCCGCCTGTCTGGTCGATATAAAGCGGGATGCGCTGCATCTCCTGCGCTACTTCGACGATCCGATCGAACTGGTCCTCATGGATCGAGCCGCGCCGGATATCGGAGGAGGGGACACCGGCCTGCTCGGCCAGCACGCGGGTGGCAAGCTGCTCCGACGACATCTCCAGCGAGAAGAAGCCGACGATGCCGCCATCCACGGTCTTGATCGTGCCGTCCGGCTGCTGCTCGCCGCGCCAGCCCTTCGCGACATTGTAGGCGATATTGGTGGCAAGCGCCGTCTTGCCCATGCCGGGGCGCCCGGCCAGGATCACGAGATCCGAGCTTTGCAGCCCCCCCATCATCCGGTCGAGGTCTTCCAGTCCCGTGGCAAGGCCGGACAGGTGCCCGGCTCGCTTGTAGGCGTTGCCGGCCATGTCGATGGCGGCTTTCAAAGCCTCGGCAAAACCCTGGAAGCCGTTATTGAACCGGCCCGTCTCGGCCAGTTCGTAGAGGCGGCGCTCGGCATCCTCGATCTGTGCCCGCGGCGCCATGTCGATAGGCGCCTCGTAGGCGACGTTGACCATTTCTTCGCCGATCGTGATCAGGTTCCGGCGGATGGACAGGTCGTAGATGGTTCGGCCGTAATCCTCCGAGTTGATGATCGTCGTGGCTTCATAGGCAAGGCGGGCCAGGTATTCCGCCGCCGTGATGTCGCCGACGCGCTCGTTCTCCTTCAGAAAGCTCTTGATCGTGCGTGGGTCGGCGACCTTGCCAAGGCGGATCAGCTGCGCGGCCCGTTCATAGACCTGGCGGTGAAGGGGGTCGTAGAAGTGCGCCGGCTCGAGGAAGTCGGAAACACGGTAGAACGCTTCGTTGTTGATGAGGATTGCGCCGAGCAGCGCCTGCTCCACCTCAATGTTGTGAGGGGAACTGCGGTGCAGAGGCTCGTCACGGAGCGGCAGGACGTGTGCAAAGGTCATCGGATCACGGGCAAGCTGGTCACGCGGTGGTAAGGCCCGGACATGGCGGAGAACAGCGCCGAACGGGGCACGGCCGAAGCCCCGCCCACAATCCCCGCAACTCAGCCGGCGCGACGTGGGCCGGCTTGCATTCTAGCTGATTCTACTCGCCTGCAAGCCGCATCGATTCGGCGTGCTCTCGCGCCGCGTTGAGCTTGGCTTCGGCCTCGAACATGTAGTCGCGCGTTAGTGGCAGCAGACCCTGGTCTCGCGTGAACTGGATCTGGAAGACCATGTGACCCCCGGCCCGGAACGTGGCTTCCGAGGCAGCGAGGTAGAAGTCCCACATGCGGCAGAAGCGATGATCATAAAGCCTTGCTGCGTCGTCCCAGCGCGCCCGGAACCGTTCGCGCCACGCCTTCAGCGTCTCTGCGTAGTGCATGCGCAGGATCTCGACATCGCCGAGGTAGAGCCCAGTGCGCTCAATCGCCTGGACAACCTCCGAGAGGGCCGGGATATAGCCGCCCGGGAAGATGTATTTGGCGATCCAAGGATTTGTCCCGCCGGGCGGCTCGGACCTGCCGATGGAATGCAGCAGCATGACGCCGTCCGGCTTCAGAAGCTTCTTAACGGTCCGGAAGAATTCGTCATATCGGGTCGCCCCGACGTGCTCGAACATGCCGACCGAAACGATGCGGTCGAACTGCCGATCAAGGGAACGGTAGTCGCGGAGCTCAAATTTCGCTTGCTGCGCCAACCCGGCCGCAGCCGCGCGCTCGTTCGAGACGCGATGTTGTTCGGTGGACAGTGTCACGCCGGTGACATTGACGCCTGCGGTCTCCGCCATGAACATTCCAAGGCCGCCCCAGCCGGAGCCGATGTCGAGCACGTCCTGCCCCGGCCGAAGATCCAGTTTGGCGGCGATATGGCGCTTCTTGGCCCATTGCGCCTCCTCGATCGAGGCGTCCGGGCGCTCGAAATAGGCGCAGGAATATTGCATGTCCCGGTCCAGGAACAGGCGGTAAAGCCGTTCATCTAGATCGTAGTGGTGGGCCACATTGCGCCGCGCCCGCCGGGAATCATTGTTCTGTGTGATACGGCGGGCCAGGAATCGCAGGCGTGCGAGGCCCCCGACCCAGGGCACGCGCCTGAACTCGTTCCAATTGTAATTGAACAGGCATACAAGCTCGACGAGCTTGTCGCCCGGGAACTCAACCTCGCCCTCCATGTAGCATTCGCCGAGGGCCAGTTCGGGCTGCAAGGCGACCTTCCGCTCAGCGGCGGGCGTCCTGAAGTCGAGGCTCGCCGAAATGCCGCCTCCGGTCCCATACCGGGACGTGCTGCCATCCGCCCAGGTCACATCGAGACACCCGCGCCGGATCACCCGGCGGAGAGTCCGGTCAATTATCCGCTTCATCAGCCCCCCTCGGCCGTGAGTATAGGCCCTATTGAAATACCGAACGCCCGCTGACGCAAGAAGGTCATGCGCATTGGTCAGCCATCGCACAGAGCGGAGGGTTGCGCGCCTTGCCTGGCCCTTGCGGGTGCCGAGCACTGTTGCCCTTGGCCGCCCAAACCTCAATAGTGGGAGAAATGCCGAGGGAGGAGTGAGGATGCTTGCACCGGGTGGGCCGGCCAGACCGTTGGCGCGCGACGCGATGGCCTATGTGCTTGCCGGCGGGCGGGGCAGCAGGCTCATGGAACTGACCGACAAGCGGGCCAAGCCGGCCGTCTACTTCGGCGGCAAGTCGCGGATCATCGACTTCGCCCTGTCGAATGCGCTGAACTCCGGGATACGCCGGATCGGCATCGCCACCCAGTATAAAGCGCACAGCCTCATCCGGCACCTGCAGCGCGGCTGGAACTTCTTCCGCCCCGAGCGCAACGAGGGATTGGAAATCCTGCCGGCCAGCCAAAGGGTTTCGGAAGACATGTGGTACGCCGGCACGGCGGACGCTGTGTACCAGAACATCGACATCATCGAGAACAACGAGCCCGAGCTGATCGTGATCCTGGCCGGCGATCACGTCTACAAGATGGATTACGAGCTGATGCTACGGCAGCACGTCGACGAATACGCGGACGTGACGGTCGGCTGCCTTGAAGTCCCTCGCATGGATGCGACCGGGTTCGGCGTCATGCACGTAGACGAAAACGACCGGATCATGTCGTTTCTCGAGAAGCCGAAGGACCCCCCGGGGATTCCCGGCAACCCGGAGCTCGCCCTGGCCAGCATGGGCATCTACGTGTTCCGGACGCGCTTCCTGTTCGAACAGCTTCGGCGGGATGCGGCGGACCCGAATTCGAGCCGCGATTTCGGCAAGGACATCATCCCTTACCTGGTCGCCAACGGCAAAGCGGTAGCGCACCGGTTTGCGCGATCGTGCGTGAGGTCAGGCTCCGAGGTCGGCTCCTACTGGCGCGACGTAGGGACGATCGACGCCTATTGGGAGGCCAACATCGATCTCGCAGACGCAGTGCCGGCGCTCGACCTGTATGACCGGGACTGGCCAATCTGGACCTACGGGGAGATCACCCCTCCGGCGAAGTTCGTTCACGACGAGATCGGCCGGCGTGGGGAGGCGGTGAACTCGCTGGTGTCCGGCGGCTGCATCGTTTCCGGCGCTTCCTTGTGCCGCACGCTGCTGTGCACGGGGGTGCACGTGCATTCTTATTCGAAGATCAACAACGCCGTGATCCTTCCGCGCGCCGATATTGGCCGTGGTGCCCGTCTCTCCAATGTCGTGGTCGATTCCGACGTGCGGATTCCGCCCGGCCTCGTGGTGGGCGAGGATCATGATCGCGACACGCAGCGTTTTCGGCGGACCGAGCGCGGTATCTGCCTGATCACGCAGACCATGATCGACCAACTCGCCGATTGAGCTAAATGCAGATCCTGTCCGTCGCGTCGGAGGTCTTTCCGCTGGTCAAGACGGGCGGATTGGCCGACGTGGCGGGAGCACTCCCGCCGGCTTTGACTGAGCTTGGCGCGCGGGTTAGGACCTTGTTGCCGGCCTATCCGGCCGTCATGAACCAGATTGAGAACGCCGAACCGGTCCATGCCATCGAGGATCTGCAGGGTGGGCCGGCACGTATTCTCTTCGCCACAACCGGTCCACTCGAGCTTGCTGTCCTGGACGCACCGCATCTTTTCGCCCGGCCGGGCAATCCCTACTCCGACCAGAACGGCAGAGACTGGCTGGACAACGCGCAGCGGTTTGCCGCCTTCGCGCAAGTCGGGGCGGCGCTGGGGCAAGGCGTAGTGCCTGCGTTTACCCCGGACGTGGTGCACGCGCACGATTGGCAATCGGGGCTGGTTCCGGCTTACCTCCACTATTCCGGCGGGCGTCGGCCAGGGACGGTGATGACCGTCCATAACCTGGCGTTCCAGGGCAGTTTTCCCGCTGAGTTGCTTGCCAGGCTGGGTCTTCCCGCACAGGCGTTCTCGATCGATGGCGTCGAATATTACGGCGGCATCGGTTTCCTGAAAGCCGGGTTGCGGCTGGCCGATCGGCTCACTACCGTTTCTCCGACCTATGCCGACGAGATCCGGACGCCAGAAGGGGGCATGGGACTGGAGGGCCTACTGGAAAGCCGAGCCGAAGCGCTGACCGGCATCCTGAATGGAATTGACGAGACCGTCTGGGATCCGGCCAGCGATCCGAACCTGGCTCAGCGCTTCACCGCCAAGGGCCTGAGCCGCCGCAAAGCTAACAAGCGGAGGCTCCAGCAAAGGTTTGGCCTGCCGGCGGAAGAGGCGATGCTCCTGGGCGTGGTCAGCCGCTTGTCATGGCAGAAGGGCTTGGACCTTCTTCTGGAAGCTTTGCCGACGGTACTTGAAACCGGTGCGCAGCTAATTGTTCTGGGCAGCGGGGACGCGGACCTGCAGCGCGGGTTCCGTGAGGCCGCAGGCAGTCATCCTGACCGCGTCGGCGTCATCTTCGGCTATGATGAAGGGCTCGCTCATCTCGTGCAGGGTGGGTCGGATGCCCTGATCGTGCCTTCGCGGTTTGAGCCGTGCGGTCTCACGCAGCTCTGTGCCATGCGGTACGGGAGCATCCCGATCGTCTCCCGCGTTGGTGGCTTGAATGACACCGTAATCGACGCCAATCCGATGGCTCTCGCAGCGGGTGTGGCGACCGGATTCCAGTTTGCCCGCCTTTCGCGCGAGGGGCTTGCCGGCGCAGTCCGGCTAGCGTCAACCGTTTGGCAGGACCAGCGGGTCTGGCGCCGAATGCAAGGCAACGGAATGGCCGGCGACCTCGGCTGGTCAATCCGCGCGGAGACCTACATGCAGGTCTACCGGAGCGCTGCTTTCGAGCAGGGGATCAGGGCGGCCGGCGGACATCGTGGCAGTGGCCGCGGCGGAGGGCAGCGCCGGCCGGTGGCCGAAACGCCGCGCACGAGGGCCCGCCGCAGCTCGCCTGCACTCTTATCGTGACGGCTCAGCAGCGTTGCTGCAAATCCCGCCGCCCTGAGGCGCGCGGACGGAGCAGCGGCAGATTGGGTGCCGTGCCGGCGAGTTTCATAAGCCGAAGGGCGAGGGAAACCGTCCCATAGTGGTGGGCGCGGCAGGGATTGAACCTGTGACCCCTCCCGTGTGAAGGAAGTTCACTAGGGGGTCGCTGAGTATGCGATGGGCTATGATGGGTGACTTAACCCATTGAACTGGCTGGCGTCGTGGCGGTGTGCTTGGGTAGGGTGGGTTACCACGGGATCTAAGAATCGTGCTGCCCCGGTGCTGCCCAAGTAGAGACTCTAAGTGCCTAGAACGAAGCTGACCGACGCTGCGGTTGCCGCGGCCGTCCTGCCCCCCGGCAAGGCCGAAGTTGTCCTTTGGGACAGCGAAGTTACGGGTTTTGGGCTGCGCATTCGTCCCGGCGGACGGACTTGGATCGTCGCTTACCGGCCGGCAGGATCGGGGCGCTCAGCGAACACAAGGCGTCTGAAGCTTGGCACACCAGAGACGGTTGCGACCGCTGCCGCAGCCAGGAAGCTGGCCCGCATAGCTCTGGGCAAAATAGCGGCTGGAGGTGATCCGCTTGCGGAGAGCCGGGAGCTGCGCCGGCGGAAGCAGTCTCACGTTACGGAGCTCCTGGACCGCTACGACGAGGATCTGCAGCGACGAGGTTACGTCAACCGAACGGTTGTGATCAGCGGCCTTCGGAAGCGCCTGAAAGCATTTCCTCGACACGGACATCGCCAACGTATCTGGCGGCGACCTTGCGCGCATCGCAGAGGCGTTGACGCGTTCCGGGAATCGAGGCGCAGCGGAGGACTTCCGGTCGCGCTGTCGAGCGTTTCTTACGTGGTGTGTTAAGAAAGCGAAGGTGCTGCCGGTCAATCCTCTTGCCGGTCACCGCAAGGAACGTGACACACGTGCTGACAAGCTGGCCACAGCCCGACACGGCCGGGCGCTCTCGATGCCGAGCTCGCCGCGGTCTGGCACGCTGCCGATCCTGACAGGGTATTCGGCCGCTTCGTCCGGTACCTCATTCTGACCGGTTGCCGGCGAGGGGAGGGTGCTTGCCTATCCTGGGCGATGGTCGACAAGAAGGCGGGCGTTATCACCCTGCCGGCGCAATTCGTGAAGCAGGGCCGCGACCATACAGTTGCCATTACGCCGGCGCTCTCCGCGGTGCTGGATGGCTGCACGGTCGACGCCCGGTCGGATCTCGTTTTCCCGTCCGTAAAGACCGGCGGCAAAATGTCGGGTTGGCACAAGCAGACGGCCGCCTTCGTGAAGTCATCCGGTGTGCCTTTCACATTCCACGACCTACGCCGCACGATCCGGACCGGATTATCCCGGCTCGATGTAAGCACCGAGATCGCCGAGCTTGCCTTGGGCCATGCCCGCGAAAATTTGATCGAGATCTATGACCGAAACAACGGCTCGGCAGCCGTACGGGACGCGTTCGCCCGCTGGGCCGATCACGTTGTTACCGTGACGGCTCCGGATCTGGGAGTCTTCGGATGAGCCGCAAGCGAGACTTGCAGCCGGTGAAAGCCGAACCTGCAGGGGATTTACAAGCGCCGCTTGCGGCTGCCGCTCCATCGCAGGCCGGTGAACTTGCAGCCGCGTCAAAAGCGGAGCTTGCGACTCAAGCACGGAGAAGGTCACAATGTCCTTGTCTTTCCAACCAAGGAGTTCGACCATCTCTACAGGAAGGCGGATAACAGCATTCTTTCCCTCTAAGGTCGTCGCAACGGCGAAGGCGTTTGCTTTGCCGCGTCAGCCCGGACGTGGGCGCTCGGCGAATTGAGCGAAGCCAGTCTTAGGAGGACGTTAGCCATGTCCAACGGTAAAAAAGAAATGGGCCGTCATTTCGATCGTCCAGTAAACAATTCCTGAGAAACGTAAGCGGGTTGGTGTAGCCGTGGATGTAGAGTGGAGCAGAACGACATTCTGGCGTCCCGAGGGCACGGCCTAGGCTGGGGGAAGATGCAATCTCCCCGAACGAGTGGTGACCTCCCTCCGGCCCTATTCGGAAGCAGTACAGACGCCATCGCACTCCTCACAATGGACGGTCGTGTTCATGCAGCAAACCCGCGCGCCGCCTCGGGCCCTGAGTTGGAGGGAATAGGTCTTCATATCGGAAAACCGTGGCTCCAGTGTTGGGCCGTTGGAAATATGGAGCAAGCTGCGGCGGCTCTGAAGGCTGGCCAGGAAGGGAGAACGGCCACCTTCGAAGCCCAGTTCCAATCGCTGCACGGCTCGACCATATGGCTAGAGACAACTATCAGTCCGGTCGGTGGGGCCGACGACAAGATCACTTGGCTTCTGGCCGTTACTCGGGACATCACCCGGGCGAAAGACACGCAGGCGGAGCTTGTCCGAAGCGAAGAGCGGTACCGTTTGGCGTCCCGTGCCACGAACGATGCCTTCTGGGAATATGACGTTCTCTCCGACACCATCCATTGGGGTCAGGCCGCTTCCGCTCTTTTCGGCTTCGGGTCGATTGATCTGCGGGTCTCGGGACAATGGTGGGAAGAGAGGATTCACCCCGAGGATGTGAAAGCTGCTGTCAAGAGCATAGCTGAAGCGATGGAGGACGGGTCCTCAGGGTGGGCATTTGAATACAGGTTCCGGCGGGCTGATGATTCCTACGCGAGTCTGCTGGACCGTTGCTACTTCGTACGTGACGAAGACGGAGCAGTGGTTCGCATCGTCGGCGCGATGCTTGACCTCAGTACCCTCAAGGCTGCTCAGGCCAAAGCCAAGACGCTGGCAGAACGGCTGCAAACGGTTCTTGAAAGCACGACTGATGGCGTCTGCATGGTCGACAGCGAATGGAAAGTCTCCTACGCGAACGCCCATGCGGAAACGGATCTGGCTAGCGGTGAAAAGCTCGTCGGACGACAGATCTTCAGTGCAATACCGGGTCTGAACGATCACTCGATTGGAGAGTCGTTGAAGGACGCAGTTACCAGCGACCGTCCGACTCGCGTCCGCGCCTTCTTCGATCCCCTCGATGCCTGGCTTGAGGCTAGTGCCTTCCCGTCCTCTGAGGGCCTCACGATCTTCTTCAGAGATGTCACGGAAGAGCAATGGGCTGAAGATGCACTAAAGCTGAGTGAGGAGAGGCTTCGGCTGGCGCTGCAGGCTGGGCGGATCGTTGCCTGGGAAACTGATCTTCAGACTGGCATGACGACGCGTTCAGAAAACTCCGTTGCAGTTCTGGGAATTGGCTCTGGGCCTGCCTCTGATTTTTGGGACCGCGTGCATCCTGAGGATCGAGAGAGTGCAAGGGCCAAGCTCAATGGCCCATACGATGGTGTCCAGAACGTTGAACTGCGGTTTATTCGCCACGACGGCGAGACGCTTTGGATTCGAGAGAGCGCCACACGCGTGTCGCAAGAAGGATCCGAGCGGATCGTAGGTACTCTCGTGGACATCACCGAGCGGAAAGTGGCGGAAGAGCGAGTGTGGCACGCCGCGCACCACGATGCCCTTACTGGCCTCCCGAACAGAACCTTGTTTCAGGATCGCCTTGACCAAGCCTTAGGCAAGGCAGCAGCGACAAAGTCTCGGCTGGCGCTGATGCTGGTCGACATCGATAACTTCAAGGATGTGAACGATACCCTCGGACATGATGCCGGCGACGGCCTTCTCCGCTGCGTTGCCCACCGTCTTTCTCTGGGCCCCTGTGACACGGTCGCTCGGTGGGGCGGTGACGAGTTCGTACTTCTGATGCTTGGGCTATCAACGCCGGAGGCAGCCATTGAGCATGCCCAGGAGATCCTATCGCGCCTTTCAGAGTCGCTTACGTTTAAGGGAAGCTCCATTGAAATCCGCGCCAGTATCGGCTTGGCAATCTATCCCGATCACGACGGTGATGCTGCAGAGTTGATGAAGGACGCCGATCTCGCCTTGTACGAAGCGAAGGCGCAAGGGCGAAATCGAGTTCTGATGTACTCGCCCGCAATGCGGGATGCGACGGAACTGCGCGTCAACGTGGTCCGGGATATGCGGAACGCGCTCGTCGAGAGTCAGATCGTCCCATTCTACCAGCCTAAGGTGAATCTGCTTACTGGGGCCATCGTGGGATTCGAAGCACTCGCACGCTGGCGACACCCGTTGAAGGGTCTTCTTACGCCAGGGGCATTCCGGTCGGCCTTCGGAGATCCGGAGTTGTCTGTGGCGATAGCTGAAACCATGCTGAAGCAGTCGGCTGAAGATCTCCGGAGGTGGTTATCTGCCGGTCTCCAGTGCGGCACGGTAGCAGTAAACCTGTCAACAGCCGAGTTTGGTTTGGGTGACTTGGCCGACCGCATTCTCCGCATCATTGCTGACGTTGGCGTACCTTTCTCGCTGTTCGAGGTCGAGGTCACGGAGACAGTGCTTTTAGGAAGGTCGGCAGCGCACGTTCAATCCATTCTGGCTCAACTGCGAGCAAATCGCGTCAGTATAGCACTTGACGATTTCGGGACAGGGTACGCGTCGCTGAGCCATCTGAAGCAGTTTCCTGTTGACTCGATCAAAATCGATCGGAGCTTCGTGAACGGTATCACTGAAGACCCTTCAGACGAAGCTATTGTTGCCGCGGTGATCGGCTTAGCAAAGAGCTTGGATCTCACCGTAGTTGCCGAAGGCGTGGAAACAGAAGAACAGGCGCACAAATTAGGTCTTATTGGGTGTGAGATTGTGCAGGGCTACTTATACGCCAAACCGATGATGGCGACCCGTGTTCCTTACTTTCTGAAGCAGCATACCTCGCTTTCGTCCCGACGCGCAGGAGAACGATCCCTCAGAGCCGCGAGCGCTCGCAGGTGAGAAGCAACACCTGCCAAGTGCCCATTCCGACAATTCTCCAATCCGCAGAAAGGATTCGTTGCGGTCGCGCAAGTTAGAAGAAGGGTTCACCCTCGCCCGAGATCGTTGGTCAGGAGCGCGAACGATGAACGGACATGTTATCGCTATACAACGGTCCGAGTCGCTGGCTCGCATCTCCCACTATCGGATTGCGCTGGCTGGGATCATCGCGAGCACGTTTATCTTTGCCTTTGCGCAGGGGCTTACGTATCCGTTGCTCAGCTTCATCCTGCACAGTCAGGACACATCCGCTTCCCTGATCGGATTGTCGGCTGCGATGACGCCGCTTGGGATCATCGCTTCCGCGCTGTTCGTCCCTTGGATCTGCCGCCGATTTTCCGGGCACGCTAGTGCGGTCGCATGCGCCATGGGAGCCGCGATCCTGCTCGCTCTCATTGGTTGGTGCCAGAACGTACTGGCATGGTTTCCGCTCAGATTCCTGCTCGGTGCCGCCATAGGTTACCTCTACGTCCTAGGCGAGATCTGGGTGATCGCACTGACGCCAGCGTCGCAGCGTGGCCGGGTGATTGGCGTTTATACTACCGTGTTGTCGGCCGGATTCGCCGCGGGGGCCTCATCTCTGGTCCTCGTGGGCACAGCCGGATGGCCGCCGTTTCTGGTGGGGGTGGCAGCGTCCGTCGGCTGCGGAGGGCTCCTGGGCGCCTTCCTTTCTCGGCTGCCGCCAATTCCCAGCTGCTCGCGAGAGGCGTCCATTCGCCGCTTTCTTCCTAATGCCCCAACACTTCTGGTGGCCGTCGCCGTAGCAGCAGCGCTGGAACAAGGCCTTCTGGCTCTCCTGCCTGTCTACGGAGCCGCTTCCATGGACGCCCGCACCATTTCCTTTGTTCTGGCCCTTCTACTGATCGGCAATCTCTCGTTTCAGATACCGCTTGGGCTCATAGCTGAGCGCTTCACGCCTCGGCGGGTGATGATCGCGTGTGCCACCGGAACCTCCCTTTGCTGTGTGCTCATGGCGGTCGCGTTCAACACGATTCTGGTCTGGCCACTTATCTTCCTACTCGGTGCGTTGTCGTGCGGCATTTACACAATGTCCATTGTCGAACTGGGGGACCGGTTCTCCGGGGCAATGCTCGTTGCCGGCAATGCGGCATTTTCCTTGATGTGGGGGCTCGGCGGACTGGCGGGGCCGCTGATCACAGGATCGATGATGGACACCATGGGTGGTCAAGGACTGCCGCTGACCCTGGGGTTCTCCTGCTTTTGCCTGGCAGTTGTCGCCTCAGTGCCACTCAGTTCCGCGGGATGGAATAGGTTGTTATCGCGAAACGTGTAGCAACTGGTTTAGCCAGCCGGGGCGGCAAAGCTGGGGACCTGAAGCACTTGCCTCCTGAGGGGCTCCCTTAGTCATCATTCGACGATCGTGGGCGCGCCGGTAGGGCTACTGGCAGATTGCTTCCGTAAATGGTGCGGGGCAATACCCAAGCGTGACCGAGCGTCCGCTTTCAAGAGGAGGGCCAGCACCGATCTAGGTCGGCAATGGGCGCGTAGCGGTCGAGGCTCAAGCTGGCGAAAGCAGAGTGGCTGCCTCCGAGCGGATCAATGCTCGGTCAGTGCGAGGACGTAGTCTGCGATCGCCAGCGAAGCTGTAAGGCCGGGGGATTCAATTCCGAAAAGGTTTATCAATCCAGAAACCCCGTGAGTGCGGGAGGACTGGATCAAGAAATCCTGCACGGCACGGCTCGGGGGGACGATCTTCGGCCGTATGCCGGCGTAACCGGGCTGCAATTGGCCGTCGCGGAGATCGGGCCAGTAGCGGCGGATGGCCGCGTAGAACAGCTCGCCGCGAGCGGGATCGACCTTGTAGTCGATCACGGACACCCATTCGACGTCCGGGCCGAAGCGTGTGCGGCCCGCGAGATCCATTGTGAGATGCGTCCCAAGGCCGCCCGGAACCGGCACCGGATAGATCAGGCGGGAAAACGGCGATGGGCCGGAGAGGGTGAAGTAGCTGCCTTTTGCGAAGTAGGCGGTCGGCACGTCTTTGGCGGGCATGCCACGGAGGTTTCGGGCAAGGTCGGGCGCGTGGAGGCCGGCGCAGTTCACCAGGACACTGCAGCGCAGACGCATCGGATCAGCCCCGCCGACATCAAGAATAAATCCATGCTCATCCACCCGGCCCCCGAGAACGGGGCTCAGAAGAGCCAGCAAAGCACCTGCTGCTTGAGCCTGGCCGAGCAGCGAGATCATGAAGGCATGGCTGTCGACGATCCCGGTGCTGGAAGACAGCAGCGCCCCTGTGCAGGAGAGGGCGGGTTCAAGAGCCGTCGCCTCCTGTGCCGAGAGTGACTGCAATGCGACGCCGTTGGCGGCAGCATGCGCCGAAATCTCGGCAAGCCGGTTCTTCTCCTCCTCCAATGTCGCCACGATAAGCTTGCCGCACTTGGCAACGGAAACGTCGTGCTCCCTGCAGTAGCTGTAAAGGGCCGTCTTTCCCGCAGTGCAAAGTCGCGCCATCAGACTGCCGGGACGATAGTAGATGCCAGCATGGATGACTTCGCTGTTGCGCGAGGATGTCTCCGTGCCGATCGACTCGGCAGCCTCAAGCAGGAGAACCTCTCGGCCGGCCAAGGCCAGGCGACGAGCAACTGCCAGCCCGATTACGCCGGCACCGACGACCACACATTCGGCGGACTCCACTTCGGCTCTACTCACGGTCTCAGGTCATCGCCAACGTGACCGATCCCGGGCGCCAAAAGCCGGATTGGCCTCCAACTCCCGTTCAGCCCTGGAATTCCATGATGTAGAGACCGGCGCTAAAGTCCGTCGCGTAAACCAGCCCGTTGCGGTCCACATGGACATCCGCCGAGTGGAGGACGACGGGGCGATTTGGCCGCGGGTCGACCCATACCCTCGGAGGCGGCGGAACAAAGCCCGCGACCTCCACCGGGCGGAACTGGTCGCGGATGTCGTACACGCGCACTCCCGCATTCTGGTAGGTGGCGAAGATCAGTTCTTCGCTGACGAAGCTTCCGGGCCGATTCTCATGGATGTTGTGGGGACCGAAGTGGCCGCCCACCGCAAGGTAATCGCGGTCGGAAGGAGGCGGGAAGGTGGCGATGCTGATCGGATTGCTCTTCACCTGATTGTTGAACACCCAGATCGGCTTGAAGCCGTCCTCCTGGTGGTCCAGCACAGTTTCGTCGACGACGACCAGCAGTTCGCGGTTAGGCAGTGGCAGCGCATTGTGTGTGCCTCCGCCGAACGGCGGCGCCCATACCTTGTGAGTGATCAGCTTGGGGTTTTCGCGGTCCGACACCTCGACCACGGCGAGGCACGCATCGCGCCACGAGCAATATGCGATGTCGCCACCGATAATCGCGTGATGCAGCCCAAACCGGCCCGTCGGAAGCGGCCAGTTGGGCGTCTCGCCGGCCGCGGCGTTCATGCCCGGCAGCCAGAATTTTCCGGCCAGCCGCGGCTTGGTCGGATCCTGCATGTCGATGGTGATCAGGATGTAATCGGTGAAGCCGTCGAGCAACGCCGAGGCGTAGGCCCAACGCCCGCCGACATACCAGATCCTGTGCAGGCCGGTGCCCTCGACCGGCATAAAGCCGATCTGACGCGGTTCCTCCGGCCTGGAAATGTCGTAGACGGCCATGCCGGCCGACCAGTCGCGCGTCGCCTTTTCCGGCTTGGCGTGCTGATTGACCGACCCTTTGTAATAGTTCTTTTCGTCGGCCATATCGGCCTGGGCGAACATATCCTTGTTGTGGATGACCAGCAGTAGGTCGTCATGCGACTGGAGATGCAGGGTCCACGTGTTGTGCGGGGCGGCGACGTATTTGACGGGCCGTGGCCTGGCCGGGTCGCGCACGTCGACGACGCTGAACCCTTTGGAAAAGATGTGGCCGATATAGGCGTAGCCGCGGTGCACCATGATCTGCACGCCGTCTGGCCGGCCGCCCTGGTCGCTGTAGCCGACCAGCCGCATATTCTTCGCATATTCCGGTTGGGGAAGATCGTCGCTCGCCATCTGCGGCACACCACTTGTTGAGGAAAACGTGAAAAGGGCGCCCGCGGAACGGGGGCCCGGTCAAACGGGATTACGACTTGCCCCAGATCTTCTTGTAGGCGTCGCGGTAGCCGTTCTGTGGGTCGTAGACGTTCTCCGGACCGCCATCCTTGTCGATGTTGTCCGGCGTGAACAGGTGAACCGGGGCAACAAAGCCGCTCTCCGGCTCGCCTGCCATGGCGCGGTTCATCTCATCAATGACCTGCCAGCCGTGCAGCTTCAGCGGTTCGGCCACCGTGCCGATCTGGTACTCGTTGGCGCGGATTCGCTGGAATGCGGATTCCGAGCCATCGCCGGCCGAGATGTTGCGCGGGTGCCCGTCGCCTGGAATGCCCGCCGACTGGAGGGCCGGCGCGGAGAAGTCGAAATACAGGTCATTAATGCCGAGCGCGTGCGTCCACTTATCGCCGAAGCGCGACAGCAGCGAAGTTGTGAGCTGAGGCATGCGGTTGGAGACATCGGCGAGCGGCGTGTCCTCTACCGACAGAACTTCGCATCCCGAGCACGACTTGACCGCTTCGGCGATGGCGTCGCTCTTACGGATGGCGATCTGGTAAGTCGAGTCGGTGAAGATCACCACCCCGGCCTTGCCGTCTGAATCCGCCACCGCGAACAGTCCGGCCGCTTTGGCCACCTCCAGCGGGTCCGTTGTAATGTTGGTGAACACTGGCGGGCTTTCGATGGGGCCTGGGGCCGCGCCGGAATGCCAGCCGACCACCTTGATGCCGGCCTCGTTCGCCTGTTCAATCAGCGGCGCCTGCTCGGCGGCGTCGATACCTCCCAGGATGATGCCGTCCGGCTGCAATGCGATGGCCTGGCTCATCGCCGATGAGCGGGCCGAGACGGAGCCCTGACCGTCCATGGTGCGGAACTCCCAGCCAAGCACCTTGGCCGCCTCTTCCGCCGCCTCACCGACGCCTTTGGCGCCGCCGTTGCGCTGGTCGGTCGAGATGTAGACAACAGTCTTGCCCTCCTGGCCGGTCGGGCCGGCGGTTGGGCCGGACCAGGGAGCCGACGGCGCCGTTACCTGGGCGATGTAGGCTTCGGCATCATCCTGGGCGCGCACGGTGCCCGCCTGCATGGCGAGTACGGCGCCGGACGCCAGCAGCGTCATGCGGAATAACTTCTTCATGTCTCGTTCCTCCCTTAGTTGAACGTCTTGTTGCCGGCTTGCGCCGGTGCTTGCGCCTCTGCTGCTGGGACCTCCGGCCGCGTCCGCGCCACCGATCGACGGCGTTGTGCATAGCCCGCGAGGGCAATGGCGACGATCAGAGTGGCCCCATTGAATAGCGGCTCGACGAAAAAGCGTCCGCCAAGCTGCTGGATGCCGGAGATGCCGACCGCCAGGATGACGACTCCCACGATCGTGCCGAGCACATTGACGCGGCCCGGGCGGATGGTGGTCGAACCGAGGAAAGCGCCGACCAGCGCCGGCAGCAGATATTCCAGCCCGACGCTCGCTTGGCCGATCCGCAACTTGGCGGCGAGCACCACCCCGGCGAAGCCCGACAGGATCCCGGCGGCGACAAACACGCCGATGACGTAGCGGCGCACCGGGATGCCGTTCAGCGCCGCAGCACGTTCGTTGGCCCCGATGGCGTAGATGTAGCGGCCGATCGGCAGCCGCTCGGTGACCACCCACAGCACGAAGGCGATCAGGGCGACGTAGAAGGCGGCTATCGGCAGTCCAAACAGCGAGAATCCGTTTACCTGAATGAAGGCGCGCGGCAGCTGGCCGATGATCTGCCGGCCGTCCGTGTGCCAAAGCGCCAGCGCGTAGAGGACGGTTCCCGTGCCTAGAGTGGCGATGAAGGAATCGATTTGTGCAACCTCAACGAGGAGCCCATTGATGAGTCCGACGATGGCGGCACAGGCGAGCACAACGAGGATCGCGAGCGGCCACGGTAAGCCCAGCCAGACCTGCAAGCTGATGGCCAGGATGTGCCAAAGGACGATGCCATAGCCGATCGTCAGGTCGATGCGACCGGCCATCATCGGCAGCATGGCGGCCAGCGACAGCAATGCGATGATCGCCTTGTCCGCCAGGATGGACCGCAGATTGAGCCAGGTCGGAAAGGTCTGCGGCAGCAGGATGGAGAACAGGATGATGAGGAGAACGGCCAGGATCGGCAGCCCATAGACCGGCAGCTGGCGCAATATGACGTCACGGCGCGACAAGCCGGCAATCTCTGCCCGGGTCGGCTCGATCGCGTTTGATTTGATCGACTGCATGCTTGCCGACTAGGACGCGAGCCGCAGCGCGCCTTGCGCCCGCCCGATATTGGCCGAAGCAGCAGCAAGTAGGTTTTCGGTGGACAGGTCCTCCGCTCCGAGCTCGGCCACGACGCGGCCGCGATCGAAGACAATCGCGCGATGGCAGACCTTGGCGACCTCCTCGAAATCCGTCGACACGATGAGGATCGCCGCACCGGCCTCCAGCGCCACATCGAAAAGGCGATAGATTTCGGCCTTGGCGCCGACGTCGACACCGGCGGTCGGATCCTCGAAGACATAGATCTTGCCGCCGCGGTGCAGCCAGCGCCCGACCACCACCTTTTGCTGGTTGCCGCCGGACAGCAACTCGATCGGCAAGGCGGGATCGTTCGGGCGCAGCGCGAGCTTCTGTCCAAGCTGAAGCGCCTTGCGGCCCTCCTCGCCGGGACCGAGAGGGGTGAAGAGCCCGATCTGCCCCGAGAGCGGGTTGAGGAAGAGATTCTCCCGGATCGAAAGGTTCGGCACGACCGACTCGGCGACCCGATCGCCGCAAACGAGATTAATGCCGTCCTGCATGGCTCGTTTCGGCGACGATGGAGTGCTGGCGCGTCCGTCCAGCATGACCCTGCCGCTTGCTCTCGGCACCAGCCCGAACAGTGTGCGACCGACGCTCTCCTGCCCGGCGCCCCTCAGGCCGACAAGCCCGACAATCTCACCGGAATGGATCTCACAGTCGACTGGGCCAACGTTGCCGATTGTCAAGTTCTCCAGGCGAAGGCGGGGCGCGCCGACCCGCGGCGGCGGGCGACGGAACACCTGAGATGGCTCGCGTCCAACGATCAGCAGGATGACCTCGTCAGGGGTCGTGGCGAGGACCTGCCGCTCCCCCGCCACCCGGCCGTCACGCAGCACCGACCATACGATCGGCTATGGCGAAGACTTCGTCGAGCCGATGCGAGACATAGATCATTCCCACTCCGCGGTCGCGCAGCCGCCGCAGGGCCGCGAACAGCCGGGCAACCTCATCGGCTGGAAGGCTGGCCGTCGGCTCGTCGAGGATCAGCACTTCGGCGTCGGCGGCAAGCGCGCGAGCGATCGCGACGAGCGATTTCTCTGTCCGACTGAGGCTCTGGATCCGCACTTCAGGATCAATATCGGCGCCCAGCATTTCCAGCGCGGTCGCGGCTCGGCTGCGCGCCGCATTCCAGTCGACCAAGCCACGGCGGCGCGGATATCCGAGCGTTAGGCAGATGTTCTCCGCCACGGTCATCCAATCGATCAGGCCAAGGTCCTGGTGAATGAAAGCAACGGGCAGAGAGCGATGGCTTCCAGTCACGTCCCGGCCACGAAAATACACGCTGCCTGAATCGAGTTCATAGACCTCTGCGAGTATCTTAATGAGCGTCGACTTGCCGGCGCCGTTCTCCCCGAGAAGGGCGACGATCTCGCCGGCGTTCAAGTGCATCCCGACGCGGTCAAGAGCCTGGGTCCCGCCGAACTGTTTTGAGACATCCCGGACCAGGAGCAGTGCGTCGCCATTCGCAGGCGGCGCGATGGTCGGCTCCGCCGCTCTCGCGGCGCGAACGCTCTGATCGGATTCCATCCGGCGCGCCACTCCCCCTGAGCCAATCCGACCGGCGAGCTTCTGACGTGCCCTACCGGTCCGACAAACTGCGGTGCGGCTATGCTGGCGTCAATCTATTTTGCAAGCCCGGCTGCCTAACTCAACCGTCAACAGCGACGTACGCAAACAGCTTCAACTTGCCACGAGCGGAAGCCTTTCACGCCAGCATTGCCTTCACCGCTGGCCATTGGGCGCCCGCGGGCCCAAAGCAAGCAGCTGAATGTCCGCTTGGGAGATCGTACGAGCTGGCGGCGGAACGGCTTGAATGGGCGCCAAGCGGCCGATACCTACGGCGGTGGCAGCCGCAAGCGCCCGTCAAAGGTCCGGCAACCATTTTGGACAGAGACGCGGCCGCGATGGCGCGGTAAGGTCCAGCTGTTGCGGTGGACGCGTGAGGCGCTCGCTGCTCTGCTAATATCACAACCTACTACAGACTCTCACACCAGCGTGGGCTGCAGCCTCCATTATGGCCCTTTGAAGCTCCGCATGCGCGATTTCGAGCGAGCTGTCGAGCAGCAGTTTCTCGGTGATGTATGAAAGCGAGACAGACGAACCGTCCCTAGCCGCCGCCGAAATCATCTCTTCAATCGCCCAGTGAAGCTCAAATAGCTGTACAAAGGATGGTTGGCGTGCAGCATCCTTGCCGAGTGTTTCGCGAGGTTGAGGAAAGCACGACGTAAACTGGCTCTGCCCAATTTCGGGACGGACCTCGGTCATACGAGATACCCTTTCCTCGCAGGTGGATGGTTAATAGCCCAGTCAGCAGGGACAGGTGAGGTGATCAGGAAAGGACGTCAATGATCGGCAATGACCGATCTGCTGGTAGTTTCTTACTTCGGCTTACGCGATTTGGACGGTTTGCCAATAACGCCGTCTATGCCGCGCTCGCGAGCCCAGATCACTACGGCACTGCGCCGGTTTACGCCGAGCTTTCGATACAATGATGCCACGTGATTACGTACTGTGTGGGGGGAAAGGTTGAGCTCCGATGCGATTTCAGCATCGCCCGCGCCTTTGCAGATCAAGGTCAGGATATCACGTTCACGGCTTGTGAGCTCCTCCAGCGTGGGCGACGGGGTGATCGATCCGGGCTCGTGTCGAAGGGCCGCGAGCTTGTCCATAACACCACGACTGAACCATTGTGCGTCCGCCATCGCCGCCTCAATTGCGGCGGCAAGGTCACGCTCGGAGCGCTTTCGCTCGGTGATGTCCTGAAAGACGGAAAGAATGGACGGCTCGCCATTGATCGTCACCATCTCTGCCGAGACTAGACACTCTATCTCACCGCCACCCTGGGCCCGAAACCTGGCTTCCAGGTTGCGCACGCTGCTCCGGCTTGCCACTGCTTTCTCAAACTGCGTCCGCTCGTGGGGCTCTGCCCAGACATCGAGTTCATCCGCCGTCCGACCGATTACGTCGCCGACATCAAAGCCCAGAGCTGTGCCGAAAGCATCGTTCACGTCCAAATACCGGTGGTCTCGAGCCACCTCGATCGTCGTTGGAACGGGCGAGAGACGGAAGGATTTTGCGAACCGCTCTTCGCTTTGCTGCAATGCCATCTCCGCCTTGCGGCGGTCCTCGAGGTCCGCAAAGGTGAAAAGCATGCAAGGCTGGGCTTCAACTTCGAGCGGTTGCCCGGCAACAATCACATACCTCTCAGCATCGTTCGGAAATCGAAGGCAGGCTTCCATCTGAGGGATGGTTTCGCCCCGCTTCAAGCACTGGATTGCCAAATCGCGCTGCTCCGCACCCTGCAGGACGTCAATCTCGTAGACCGAGCGGTCTAGAACGTCCTCGCGGGTGAAGCCGCTGAGTTGAACAAAGCCCTCGTTGACCCTGATGAAGCGCAGATCGGAAAGCCGGCAGATCAATGCGGGAGCCGGGTTAGCCGCGAACATGCGTTCGAAGCGCAGTTCGGCGGCGGCCTGTTCTGACGCGTTATGGACTATCAGCGCCAGGCGCTCCGTCCGACCGTCCCCGCCTCGGATGATGAGACTGCGGATACGATGCGTCCATTTCAGTTTGCCAAGGCGACGATGGCGTACTTCCACCACGACGTCGTCGAAAGCCTCGCCGGCGAGCACACGGTTAACCGGATGCTGGCAGTGGTCCAGATCCCGGCCATCAGGATAGCGCAGGACGAAGTTGGCCAGGTATTCGTCGATGTTGCAGCCAAGGTCCTGCAGAGTCTCCACCCCGTGCATTGCGAGGGCCGCCCCATTTGCCCAAACAACCCGGCGATCGGGGTCGATAAGGATGACCCCTTCCAACAAGCCAGTGACAATTTGCTCAAGCTGGGAGAGATCTGCCGGGGGAGGGGTGGGCGCCGCAGCTTTGGAACCAGAAACGGACATCAGCTCAGCACCTCTAGTTCTTGGAGAAGTTCTGGCCAATGCTAGCCGCAGACCAGTGTTCCCGATCCATCCAACAAGGCTCAGTCCTACTAAGAGAAAGGTTGAATTGCATCATTGCCGGCTGGTGAGAGCCCGCCAGTTCTCCGAGCGCTGAGACACACAGCGGGTGGTCCACCTGGCCACCTTAGCGGAGGAGTTAAGCCCAAATGAGACGAATTCTTTTAGGCGCCCTGTTGGGCACGGCGGCGACCGTGCCTGGAACGGCAATGGCGCAGTCTCCGGAATGCGACCGGCTGGTCACCATGATCGAACAGAACCAGGGCGCGCAGATGCCCATCGACATCGAGCGGGCGCGCACTTTGCAGCGCGACCGCAACGAAGCCGAGTGCGTAACCGTGCTGCAGCAGGTTCAGGCGCAGGCTGGACAGCAGCAGCCGGCGCAGGCGCAGGCCGGCCAGCCGGCGGAAAGCGGCGACGCCAATGCCGTGCCGGAAGCGCAGGAAGGCGCCCAGCCCGGCCAGGAAGCTCCGGGATCCAACATCGTGGTGCAGCAGCCGGCGCCGACGGTTTCCGTCGAGCAGGCCGCGCCGCAGGTGACAGTGCAGCAGCCGCAGCCCAATGTCACCGTCCGCCAGCCGCAGCCGGAAATCATCGT